>JAEEGH010002479.1_pt1 | contig 49903 bp, 41 predicted proteins | sample 9134181 | NCBI WGS metagenome assembly JAEEGH01 (sample SAMN16246544, study PRJNA631951) | gut metagenome | biome: gut microbiome; feature: rumen; material: DP-attached | host: Bos | place: Iran: Karaj | collected 2018-10
GATTGCCAACCTTGCGTTGTCGGGATGAGGCGACTCGAACGCCCGACCCCTACGTCCCGAACGTAGTGCGCTACCAACTGCGCTACATCCCGATTGCTCATGATTTTCTCGTAAGCGGCTGCAAAGGTACGAAAAAAAAGTGAAGAGCGAAGAGCGAAGAGGGAAGAATTTACTTCTGCCCTTCCCTGTTTAACTTTTTTTAATCCTTTCCCGTTCCTTTACCTCTATCCTAATAAGCCGTATGCTTTCTTGCCTTTATAACAATTCCGGCAACTCGTAGAGTCTGACAGCATTGCTGCCCTTAATGAGGATATAGTAGTCATGAGGTTGTTCGTTACGAATGGTCTCTTTTGCTGCTTCGACGTCTGCGAAGAGTGAGGCATTGGCTGCCGCTGTGGTCTCTTTCCATTCGTCGCCCACGAGCCATACCTGGTCGAACTGGGCTTCACGCAACATATCGACAATGCGTTGGTGCTCCTCCTGACTGACGTCGCCCAGCTCGCCCATCTGTCCGAGAATGACCATCTTGGGACTGACCTGCATCAGCCGGAAGTTGTCGATGGCGGCCTTCATCGAGGTGGGGTTGGCGTTGTAGGCATCGACGACAAGATGGTTGTGTTCGGTGACGGTCATCTGCGAACGGTTGTTCTTGGGCGTGTAGTCGGCGATGGCGCGGTTGATGTCGTCGAAGGGCACGTTATTGACGTAGCCCACAGTGATGGCAGCGAGGATGTTGTCGAGGTTGTAGGCACCGATGAGGTGGGTGCTGACCTCCATCCATTCGCTCTGGTAGCCGGCATCGCTGTCCTGCTCGCGCCAGCGGAAACGCAGGAAGGGGTCGCAGGCAATGACCTCGCCACGTATGAGGATGTCGGGAGAGTCGCTCTGCCCGTAATAGTAGATGTCGGGAGCCGTACCTCGTACCTCGCACCTCGCAACTCGAATATCTATCATCTTCATCAGGTGCTCATTGTCGCGGTTGACGAAGAGGGGCAGGTCACGCTGTGTCAGGAAATCGTATAACTCTCCCTTGGTCTTACAGACGCCCTCGAAGGAGCCGAAGCCCTGCAGATGGGCACGTCCCACGTTGGTAATGAGTCCGCAGGTAGGCTCTGCCGTCTCCACGAGCGTCTTGATGTCGCCGGGGTGGGAGGCTCCCATCTCCACAACGGCAATGTCGTGCTCCTTGTTCAGCCGGAACAGGGTCTTGGGCACGCCGACGTCGTTGTTGAAGTTTCCTTCGGTTGCCATGACGTTGTATTGGGTGGCAAGGACGGCGGCCACGAGTTCCTTGGTGGTCGTCTTGCCGTTGGTGCCGGTGATGCCGACGATGGGGATGTCGAACTGGCGGCGGTGCTCGCGGGCGAGGTCCTTGAAGGTCTGGAGCGTGTCGTTTACTCTTATTAGTTTAGAGTTTAGAGTGTAGAGTTGAGCGTTTGCTGCCACCGAAGTTTCTTCTGCTGCACTTTTCCCTGGTGCGGTAGCAAATTCTTCACTCTTCACTCTAAACTCTTCACTTACAATGGCGTATGCGCAGCCTTTCTCAAGGGCTTGCAGCGCATACTGGTTGCCGTCAAACTTCTCACCTTTCAGGGCGAGGAAAATGCTGCCCTCGGGGCAGTTGCGCGAGTCCGTGGTGATGCACGGGTGTTGCTGATATAGCTGGTATAGCTCTTTGATATCCATATTACTTAATTGAAAAACAGCCACAAAGTTACAAATAAAATAAGTAACAAAGAATAAAAAAACACAAAAAAAGCCCGCCAACCATAAATTATTTACTCTTCGCTCTTCGCTCTTCGCTAAAATGTGTACCTTTGTACGCAGTATGAACTATACATTAAATATAAGCGGCGGTCTGATGGACCTGAACGTGCCTCTGGTGATGGGCATCCTGAATGTGACGCCTGACTCATTCTATGCCGGTTCGCGGGCAGAGAGCGAGGACTCCATTGCCCGACGCGCTAGGGAAATCGTAGGTCAGGGCGGCAACATCATCGATGTGGGAGCCTGTTCTACACGGCCAGACAGCGAGCCTGTCTCCGAAGCAGAGGAGATGGAACGCTTGCGAATGGCGTTGCCCGTGGTGAAAAAGGCGGTGCCTGACAGCGTGGTAAGCGTTGATACGTTCCGTCCGTCAGTGGCTCGCATGGCTGTTGAGGAATTTGGTGTTGACATCATCAATGACGTAGGAGACTCCGCCCAGCAATCCCCCCAAACCACTCCCCGGCTGATGTTCCGGACGGTGGCCCGACTGGGGGTTCCTTACATCTTGATGTCACGGGCGGCTGATATGCCGACGATGCTACGCGAACTGGCGCGTGACGTGCAGAACTTGCGCGACTACGGACAGAAGGACATCATTGTCGATCCCGGCTTCGGCTTCGGCAAGACGCTGGAAGGCAACTATGCCATCCTACGTGACCTGAATCAGTTGCAGTTGTTGGAACTGCCCGTGCTGGTAGGCGTGTCGAGGAAAAGAATGGTGTGGCAACTGCTGGACTCGAAGCCTGAAGAGGCCCTGAACGGTACGTCGGTGCTGAACACGATGGCGCTGGAACGCGGGGCAAGCATCCTGCGGGTACACGATGTGAAGGAGGCCGTGGAGTGTGTGCAGATAGTGAGCGCGATGAAATTGTAAATAGTTAAATTGTAAATAATTAAAGGGTGTTTGAATTAATAGACTTTGGATGGAAGGACATCATTGACGTCGTTCTGGTGGCAGTGCTGTTGTACTATGCCTATCGGCTGATGAAGGAGTCGCGTTCACTGAACGTGTTTATCGGCATCATGATGTTCGTGGTCATGTGGCTTGTCGTGTCCCAGATTCTGGAGATGAAACTCTTAGGCTCCATCATGGACAAGTTGGTGAGCGTCGGTGTCATCGGACTCATCGTGATTTTTGCTGAGGATATCCGTAAGTTCTTCTATAATGTCGGTATGCACCGGCGTATGCGTTCGTTGCGTCGGTTCATGACGTTGGGGCACGGCGATGCACCGGACGCTGTTGAGCAGAAAAAGATGCTGATGCCATTGGTCATGGCATGCATGAATATGAGCAAGCGGCGCGAAGGAGCACTCATCGTCCTGGAACGTACCATGCCGTTGGACGACATTGTCCGTACAGGCGACCAGATAGATGCCAGTGTGAATCAGCGACTGATAGAAAACATCTTCTTCAAGAACTCGCCGCTACACGATGGTGCGATGATTATTTCCCAACGGCGCATCAAGGCTGCGGGGTGCATCCTGCCGGTAAGTCATAACCTTGACATTCCGAAGGAGCTGGGCTTGCGCCATCGCGCTGCGATGGGAATGTCGCAGGAAAGCGATGCCGTGGTCATCGTGGTCAGCGAGGAAACAGGTGGCATATCGGTGGCCGTGAAGGGTGAGTTCCGCCTGCGACTCACGGCAGAGGCGCTGGAGAGCATCCTGACACAGGAACTGGCATAAGGAAAGGCTATGAAATCGTTATCGGAGAATTTTTGATTTTTTATCCTTATTCATCCATGATTCCCGATATTTTTCCGTAACTTTGCCATCAAGATGGCGAACATACTTTAAACAATAACATACAACAAACTATGAGTTTAATCGAACAGATCATTGCGCGTGCTAAGAGTAACAAGCAGCGCATCGTGCTCCCCGAAGCTGAGGAGGAGCGTACACTGAGAGCTGCCGACCGTGTGTTGGCTGAGGACATTGCCGACCTGATTCTTATCGGTAATCCTGAAAAGGTACATGCACTGGCAGGGAAGTGTGGCCTGACCAACATTGACAAGGCCACGCTTATTGACCCGCTGAACTGCGAGAAGAGCGAGGAGTATGCACAGCTGCTGACAAAGCTGCGTGAGAAAAAAGGCATGACCATTGAGAAGGCCCGCGAACTGGTGAAGGACCCGCTTTACCTGGGCTGTATGATTATCAAGACCGAGGGTGCTGACGGACAGATTAGCGGAGCCTTGTCAACGACAGGCGAGACGCTGCGTCCTGCCCTGCAGATTATCAAGTGTGCCCCTGGCATCACCTGCGTCAGCGGTGCCATGCTGATGATTACGCAGAAGCCTGAGTATGGCGAGAATGGCGTGCTGGTTATCGGCGACGTAGCCGTAACGCCCATGCCCGATGCCAACCAGCTCTCGCAGATTGCCGTCTGCACGGCACAGACCGCCAAGTCGGTGGCCGGTTTTGCTGACCCCCGCGTGGCCATGCTGAGCTTTTCGACGAAGGGTAGTGCTACCCATGAGGTGGTTGACAAGGTCATTGAGGCTACGAAGCTGGCCAAGGAACTCGACCCGTCGCTGAAGATTGACGGTGAGCTGCAGGCCGATGCCGCCCTCGTTCCCAGTGTAGGCTCGAAGAAGGCTCCCGGTTCTGACATTGCCGGTAACGCCAATGTGCTGGTATTCCCGAATCTCGAAGTGGGTAATATTGCTTATAAGCTCGTACAACGCCTGGGTGACGCCATTGCCATCGGTCCTATCCTCCAGGGTATTGCCCGTCCGGTGAACGACCTCTCCCGTGGCTGTTCCGTCGAGGATATCTACTATCTGGTTGCTATTACAGCCTGTCAGGCAATGGATGCAAAAGGTTGAAGGTTGAAGTATGAGGGTTGATGTGTTGCGCTAAAAGCGACAGTTTGACTCAATCTTTGCTGACTGCGAGGAACTCAAGAAACTCTTGACAACAATAACCAAGAAAATGCGGCAGCCCTCCACATCATAATTCAAAATTCATACTTGCGCTTCCAGCGCAACACATCGTAATTCAAAATTCGTAATTCAAAAATCAAGAAAGCATGAAAATATTAGTTCTTAACTGTGGTTCGTCCTCTATTAAGTATGCCCTGTACAACATGGACGACAAGAGTGTGATGACATCGGGTGGCGCTGAGCGTGTGGGCTTGGACGGTGCCTTTGTGAAAGTGAAGCTGGCTAACGGCGAGAAGAAGCAGATCATGCACGACATCCCCGAACATACCGAGGGTGTGAAGTTCATCTTCTCCTTGCTGACCGACCCGGAAATCGGTGTCATCAAGAGCCTTGACGAGATTGATGCCGTAGGCCACCGCATGGTGCATGGCGGCGAGAAGTTCAACAAGTCCGTCATCCTGACCGACGAGGTGCTGAAGGCTTTTGAGGAGTGTTCTGACCTGGCTCCGTTGCACAATCCTGCAAACCTGAAGGGTGTGAATGCCGTGAAGGAACTCATGCCCGGTCTGCCCCAGGTAGGCGTATTCGACACTGCCTTCCACCAGACCATGCCTCCCAAGGCTTATATGTATGCCATTCCCTACGAGCTGTACGAGAAGTACGGCGTGCGCCGCTATGGTTTCCACGGTACCAGCCACCGCTATGTGTCGGCCCGTGCCTGTGAGTTCCTCGGCATTCCCGCAGAGGGCACGAAGATGGTGACCTGCCACGTAGGCAATGGCGGTAGTATTGCTGCTGTGGTCGATGGCAAGTGCATTGACACCTCCATGGGTCTTACCCCGCTGGAAGGTCTCGTCATGGGTACCCGTGCCGGTGACATCGACGGCGGTGCGGTGACGTTCCTCGAGAAGAAGTTAGGCCTGGATGCAGACGGCATGTCGAATCTGCTCAACAAGAAGAGCGGTGTTGCCGGTCTGACGGGTGGCAGCAGCGACATGCGTGACGTGGAGAATGCCGCCAAGAACGGTGACCCGAAGGCCAAACTGGCTCAGGACATGTATTTCTACCGTATCAAGAAGTACATTGGTGCCTATGCTGCAGCCATGGGTGGACTGGATGTCATCGTCTTCACGGCTGGTGTCGGCGAGAACCAGATAAGCATGCGCTCGGAGGTCTGCAAGGGTCTGGAGTTCCTTGGCGTGAAGTTCGACGAAGAGAAGAACAAGGTACGTGGTGAGGAGGCTGTCATCTCGGCAGACGACTCGAAGGTGAAGGTGGTTGTCATCCCGACCGACGAGGAGCTGATGATTGCCACGGACACCATGAACCTGCTGAAGTAAGCAAATACTGACAGGCTTAAAGTCAATGCGAATGGGTGATGCCGACGGGGTGTTGCCCATTCGTTTTTTTTATAGCATGCCGTGCCGGTAGCGCCAGATGTTATAGCCCCAGATGACAGCCTCGACGACGAGTATGGGGACATAGACCACGGGACGGTTGCACCACTGCTTGAAACAGGCATACCAGTCGTTCAGACGGTTGGTGTGGTGGATGATGTCGTAGGTCCACAGCCATCCGCAGGTAAGGAAGAGGGGGAGAAACAGATAGACGTTGGGATTCATGAAGAAGGCATCGAGGGGGTGCCCCCTTAATAATAATAGGAACGCGCGTGTGCCGCCACAGCCGGCACAGGGCAGGTCGTACACCAGGCGTGAGGGGCATACAACAAAATCGTAACCTGCGCGCTGGGTCAGTATGACCACCAGCACGTAGGCTACGCCAATGAGAAATACGAGGATAAGACGCTTGTGGCTTATCACAGTTGCTTACATGTAGCTCGCGCTCTGCACGAATTTCTGGTAGTTCTTCTCCTTGGTGGCACCCATAATCAGGAAGATGTCGATAATCCACCAGATGCCACAACCACCAGCGGTAAGGAGCTTCAGGATGCCCATCATGGTGTCGCCGATGTAGAAACGGTCAATGCCATAGGCACCGATGATGGCCGAGATAATCAGGGCGATGGTGGGATCCTTGTAGTCCTGTGCCAGAATCATGTTTGCTTTCTGCGGCTCCATGTGCTCCAGCGCTTCGCGGATGGAAGGCATGTTGACTTCCGGAAAATACTTGGCTGCGTTAACAAGCAGCATATTGGTGTTGCTGTCCATAGTCGTGTTGTTGTTATGAAACAATAACATCAAGCAACGCACGATGGGGGCGATGCTTGATGTTTTTCTGTCGTGTTAGATAATTGAATTACAGAATCTCGTTAATCTTGTTCAGATTGTACTCGCGAGTACGCTTGCCGGCAGAGAACAGGTCGATGAGGGCCCAGATACCGCAACCACCGCAGGTACAGAGCTTTACGATTGCCATGGTGGTGTCGCTCAGCATGAAACGGTCAACACCGTAACCGCCCAGGAAGAAGGCAATCAGCAACATGGTGGTGGGGTTCTTGAACTGCAGCATGTTCAGTTCGTCAAACTTGCTGTCGTCGGCAGCTTCCAGTCTCTCACGGATCTCAGTCATTGCCTCTGCAGGCAGTTCAGCAGCATGTGCTGAAAGGAACTGATCAATTTTCTCTTTAATCATAATTAATGTTATTTATTGGTTGAAAATATTGTCTTTTTGGTAGTAATACATAATCGCTTGCAAATTTAGTGATTATTTAATTATTCGTTTACTAATCCGTGTTAAAAAAACTTAAGGACGACTCTCGCCTTCAATGTATTGTTCCAAAAACATGTGTTCGCCATCGAAGACGGCGTACGTGAACTTGTCAATCCAGTCGCCCAGTATCATGACACGTGCCTTTTTGGTGAGCTGCAGGTCCAGTTCTATGTGCCGGTGTCCGTACAGGTAGTAGTCGATGTTCGGGTGGCTCTGCATGTACTCCCGTGTGTAGCGTACCAGGTGTTCCTTTTCTTCGCCCATGTAGGGTGCCACGCCAGTTTCCTTGTGCTTGTTGTAGCTGTGCTTTGCCCATGTCTGCCCGAGCCAGATGCTCCAGCGGGGGTGGATGGTGGAGAAAGCTATCTGGCACAGTCGGTTGCGGAATATCCATCGCAGCAGTTTGAAGGTCTTGTCGGGGTCGCCCATGCCGTCACCGTGTGCCATGAAGAACACCTTGCCGTAGATCTCGGTCGTCAGGGGTTGCTTGTGGAGTATGACGCCACACTCGCGTTCCAGGTAGTTGTAGGCCCAGATGTCGTGGTTGCCTGTGAAGAAGTGCACCTCCACGCCCGAGTCGGTCAGCTCGCTGAGCTTGCCTAAGAAGCGTGTGTAGCCTCGCGGCACCACGTATTTGTACTCGTACCAGAAGTCGAATATGTCGCCCAGCAGATAGATGGCGGCAGCCTTCTCCTTGATGCTGTCAAGGAAACGCACCAGTCGGCGTTCCTGTGTCCGTGCGTGCGGAATGCCCCATGAGCCCAGGTGGGCGTCGGAAAGAAAATAAACGTTTTTCATAAGTCACTCTACACTAATCAAATCCCAGTTCAACACGTGCTTCCTCGCTCATCATGCTCTGGTCCCATGCGGGTTCGAAGACCAGGTTGACGTTGGCTCCCTTTACGCCATCGACGCTTTCCAACTTTGTGCGTACGTCCTCCAGAATGAAGTCAGCAGCAGGGCAGTTGGGGGCGGTGAATGTCATGTCGAGGTCAACGGTGGCATCGTCCTGCACGTCAATCTTGTAAATCATGCCGAGGTCGTAGATGTTGACGGGAATCTCGGGGTCATATACTGTTTTCAGCACATCCACGATGCGCTCTTCCATCTTTGTCTTCTCTTCTTGTTCCATTATTGATTGTATCTTTGTCTTACTGTTGCTGCAAAGATAGGAATTAAAATTGACACTTCCAAATCATTTACCCAAAAAAGTTGCTTGTGTCCTGCCGGGCTCTAAGCTAAGTCAGCACTTCCCCTGCTCGTGGTAGGAGTAGTAGCAGCCGTCGGCAACGATGATATGGTCGGCAAAGTGGATGCGCATGACGTCGCATGCCTGTTTGACAGATTGTGTCAGACGATCGTCTTCCCTGCTGGGACGGATGCTGCCTGACGGGTGGTTATGGGCCAGCGCCAGGATGGTGGCGTTGCAGAGCACGGCCTCCTTGATGATAAGGCGTACATCGACGGCCGTTTCGGTGATGCCGCCGTGCGACAAACGCAGGCTCTTGATGAGTTTGAAGTTCTGGTTCATGAGCAGCACCCATGCCTCCTCCACGTCGAGGTCCTGCATGCGGGGATGCAGGTAGTTGTACATTCGGGTGGCGGTGCTGAGTTCCGGGCGTTGCTCGGGTTGTTCACGCTGGCGTCGCTTGCCCAGTTCGCAGGCTGCCAGGATGGTGATGGCCTTTGCCTCGCCGATGCCCTTGAACGTCATCAGTTCGCGAATGCTCATCTTGCCCAGGGTGTTCAGGCTGTTGTTGCATGAGTTCAGGATGCGCTTCATCAGCTCCACGGCACTCTCGTCCGTATTTCCTGAGCCGATGAGGATGGCCAGCAGCTCAGCGTTGCTCAATGCCTCTGCTCCCTGTGCGGCAAGCTTTTCACGTGGTCTATCTTCCTCTGCCCATTGGTTGATATTGAGTTTGTCTGTCATTTGTAGAATGTCTTTTCAAAGGCTTGGAACTCGTCTTTGCGGAGTACGCAGCGCTTCCACCACGACTCGATGAAACCAAGTCCGTAGCCCATCAGCTGCGTGAAGGCGGCAGGGATGCTGAGGAGGCCGACCTTGAGGCTGCGGCTCTGTCGGGTGGAGTCAATCAGGATGATGAGGCTGTAGAACAAGATGGGAGCCAGTGCAGCCACGACCACCCAGTACCATAGCCGGAAGTCGGCCGGGTTGCCATATACCATCATGATGCGCCCGAAGGCTCCGATGAGAATCAGACAGATGACGCCCACGGTGAAGACGGTGGGCAGCAGGTGAACCAGTTTGAGTGTGCCGGGGTGGCGCTTCTCCAGGTTGATGCGGGCAATACCGCTGTTATAGACCTGTCGGAAGAACTTGCGGAAGTCGGTGCGGCGCTTGTGCCATACCCATGCCGTGGGAAACAGTCGGGGTTGGTAGCCTGCCTCGACGATGCGGTAGGAGAAGTCGATGTCCTCGCCGAAGCGCATCTTTGAGAATCCGCCCAGCTGCAGATAGACGTCACGGCGGATACCCATGTTGAAGGAGCGTGGGAAGAACTTGTCCAGTTTCTTCTTGCCGCCGCGAATGCCGCCTGTAGTGAAGAACGAGGTCATGCTGTAGCTGATGGCTTTCTGTACGGGTGTGAATGACTCGTGTGCCGCGTCGGGACCGCCCCAGGCTGCAAGTTTAGAGTTTAGAGTGTAGAGTTTAGAGTTTACACTCTCCAAATATTTGGAAGGCAGCACAACATCGCTGTCCAGAATGATGAGCCACTCGCCCTGAGCCCGTTCGGCGCCGTAGTTGCGGCTTTGGCCCGGACCGCTGTTGTCCTTGTAGTAATAATGCAAGTCAAGGATGTCTGCGAACTTGTCGCAAACATCCTTGCAGGTATTTTGTGAACCGTCCTCAACGATAATCACCTCGAAGTCCTTCACCGTTTGTGAGCAAAGGCTCTCAAGCAGTTCGCCGACCTCGTCGGGGCGGTTATAGACAGGGACAATGAATGAATACTTCATTTATTCTTTTGCGCGTGCCAGGTAGGAGCCGTCGCGGGTGTCAACCTGAATGAGGTCGCCCTCGTTGATGAACAGGGGAACGCGAACCTCAACGCCAGTCTCCAGTGTAGCGGGCTTCAGCGTGTTGGTGGCGGTGTCGCCCTTGATGCCAGGCTCAGAGTGGGTGACGCGGAGAACCGTCTTTACGGGCATCTCAGCGTAGAGAATGGTGCCGTCGGTAGTGTCGCTGACAACTGATACGGTGTCGCCCTCCTTCATGTACTCGTGGCCGATAACCAGGTCGTTGGCAATGGGAATCTGCTCGAAGGTCTCGTTGTTCATGAAAATGCGGCCTTCCTGGTCCTCGTAGAGATACTGGTAGTCGCGGTGCTCGATGATGACGTCCTCGAGCTTCTCGCCGATGTTGTAGCGGCGCTCCAGCACGCGACCGTCGGTGACGTTCTTCATCTTGATGTTCATGATGGTGTTTCCCTTGCCGGGCTTACGGTGCTGGAAATCGATGCAAACCCAAATGGCGCCGTCCATGCGAATGGCGGTTCCTTTCTTGATGTCTTGTGAATTAATCATACGAAAAATATTGCTGTTATAAATGATAATTATCCTCTTAGCGGGTGCAAAGGTACAAAATAATTCTTAATTCTTAATTCATAATTCATAATTTTTTGGGAAAAACTTGTATAATTAAAAAGAAATGTGTAATTTTGCAGCCCGAATCGAGAAATAGTAATAACAAAAAAGTATAAAAAGACAATGAAAAGAACATTCCAGCCACACAATCGCCGCCGCGTGAACAAGCATGGCTTCCGTGAGCGCATGGCAACCAAGAATGGCCGTCGCGTATTGGCTTCTCGCCGCGCTAAGGGTCGTAAGAAGTTGACTGTATCTGACGAGCGTCACGGAAAGTAATCCACAACAGGGTGGATCTGGTGAAAGAACGGCGGAGTGAAACGGGATGTTTCTCTCCGTTTTCTTTTTGTTTTTCCGCTATTTGTTTGGTGTTGTCGATTATTCTTTGTACTTTTGTCGGTTAAATAATGAAGTGTAGTTTCAAGAGAAGATGAAACAGCAGAAGAATAAGATAGCCGACTGGCGTTTATGGGCTCATTTGCTGGCCATGTTCGTGGTCATTATATTGTTGTGCTTTGGTGTGAAGATAGGACTTGATTTCTACACACATCATGGCCGGGAGGTTGATGTCCCCAATGTGCAGGAGATGAATTATGACAAAGCCAAGATTCTTCTGGAGGAGCGGGGACTGCGCATTGCCGTGTCGGATTCCGGCTATAACAAGCGGAAACCGGCTGACTGCATCCTGGCGCAGGCTCCTGATGCCGGCGTGCGGGTCAAAGAAGGCAGGGTGATTTATGTGACAGTCAATTCCAATTCTTCTCCCACGGTTGTCATCCCTGACATCATCGACAACTGCAGCTTGCGCGAAGCAGAGGCCAAACTCGTTGGTCTTGGCTTCAAGATGCTGCCTCCAAGACGCGTGGATGGCGAGAAAGACTGGGTATATGGCATCATCAGCCGTGGCCGCCGTGTGGGAACGGGCGACCGCATCAGTACCGAGGCCCCGCTGACGTTGATGGTTGGCTCCGGCATTGTGGAAGGCGAGGATGAAGAATACATGGATGAAGGTGTGGAGGAGGAGGTCATCCTGACGGAGGATGAAACGGCTACGCCTGCTCCCGAACCGGTTCCCGAGGCTTCGGCAGAGGAGCATGTCCCGATAGTAGAATGATAGAGGAAGTAGAAGATATTGAACTGATTGAGGACGACGAGGAACAGCCGGTCCAGCTCTACGAGCATTATCGTTTTGAGGTGGACCGGGGACAGGTGCCCGTGCGCGTCGATAAGTATATGTTCGAGAAGCTTCAGCACTCCTCGCGCAACCGCATACAAAAGGCTTGCGACGCAGGCTTCGTCCATGTGAACGACCGTCCCGTCAAAAGCAACTATAAGGTACGGCCGGGTGACGTGGTGACGCTGATGATGGACCGGCCACACTACGATACGACCATTGAACCGGAGGACATCCCCCTTGACGTGGTCTATGAGGATGATGAGCTGATGGTCATCAACAAACCGGCAGGCCTGGTGGTGCATCCCGGCGTAGGAAACTTTCATGGCACGCTGGTCAACGCCATAGCATGGCACCTGCGCCATCTGCCTTCCTACGACCCCAACGACCCGAGTGTCGGACTGGTGCACCGTATCGACAAGGATACCAGCGGACTGCTGGTCATTGCCAAGACCCCTGAGGCCAAGACCGAACTGGGGGCACAATTCTTCAACAAGACAACCCACCGCAGCTATGTGGCACTTGTGTGGGGACACTTCACTGAAGACAGCGGACGCATAGAGGGCAATATAGGACGTGACCCCAAGGACCGCCTGCGCATGGCTGTCTTCCCGCCAGGTTCTGACATCGGAAAGAGTGCTGTGACCCACTACCGCGTGCTGGAGCGTTATGGCTATACGTCGCTCGTAGAGTGTATCCTGGAGACAGGACGTACCCACCAGATACGTGCCCACATGCGGCACATCGGCCATCCGTTGTTTGCCGACGAGCACTATGGCGGCACTGAGATACTGCGCGGTGAACGTACAGCCAGTTATAGGCAGTACATCCAGAACTGCTTTAAACTCTGCAACCGTCAGGCGCTGCATGCGAAGACGCTGGGTTTCGTACACCCGAAAACCAGACAGCAGCTGGACTTCACGAGCGAGCTGCCTGACGACATGGCGGCACTGATAGAGAAATGGAGAAAATATATAGGAACAAAAATATGAAAAACTTAAAGAGAAACATTGCTATTGTTTGTGGAGGCGACTCGTCAGAACACGACGTGTCGCTGCGTTCCGCTCAGGGACTGTATTCCTTCTTCGACAAGGAACGCTATAATGTATATATCGTTGACGTGAAAGGCGTCGATTGGAAGGTGGAACTTCCTGGCGGTGTGACCGCACCCATTGACCGTAACGACTTCTCGTTTGTAGAAGACGGAAAGGCCAAGGTGTTCGACTATGCCTACATCACCATTCATGGCACCCCGGGCGAGAACGGTTTGCTGCAGGGCTACTTCGACCTGATTCGTATGCCTTATTCCACCAGTGGCGTGCTGGTAGAGGCCATGACGTTCGACAAGTTTGTCCTCAATCAGTACCTGCGTGCCTATGGTGTCAGGGTGGCTGACTCCTTGCTCATCCGTAAGGGCTACGAGCAGCTGGTCAGCGATGACGAGGTGGAGGAACGCATTGGCATGCCCTGCTTCGTGAAACCGGCTTCTGACGGTTCTTCCTTCGGCGTGTCGAAGGTGAAGAACAAGGACCAGCTGGCTCCTGCCATCCGTAAGGCCATCCTGGAGAGCCCGGAGGTCATGGTCGAGCAGTACATGGAGGGTACGGAGATAACCCAGGGTATCTATAAGACGAAGGACAAAACGGTACTACTGCCGATTACCGAGGTGGTGACGAGCAATGAGTTCTTCGATTATGATGCGAAGTACAATGGTCAGGTTCAGGAAATCACGCCGGCCCGCATCTCTGACGACTTGGCCAGCCGTGTTGGTCAGATTACCAGTCATATCTATGACATCTTGCAGTGTAACGGCATCATCCGCATTGACTACATCATTTCTCCGGAAGGTAAAATCTCCATGCTCGAAGTGAACACCACGCCCGGCATGACCGCCACCAGCTTTATTCCCCAACAGGTACGTGCCGCCGGTCTCAGCATGACCGATGTGCTGACAGAAATAGTTGAAAACCAGTTCTCTTAAATGAATTGAGAGTAGAGTGTATGAGTATGACCGAATTTGATGAGATCCGGCCCTATGAGGCAGGGGAAATGAAGCAGGCATTCGAGGAACTGTTGAATGACCGGCAGTTCTCGTTGGTGCTGAAAGGTTTTGCCCCATGGTTGCCCAAAGCTGTTCGTAATGGACTCTTGCGACTGGCATTCCTGGGTGTGAAGACACCGCTTGACTTCCAGCTGCGCTTCATGAAACCAGTGGTCAAGTGGATTATCCGTAAGCATACGGACGGCTGCTCGTTTGATGACGAAGCACTTGCTACTCACCATGACCTTCGTTACACCTTCGTCTCCAACCATCGTGACATCGTGCTCGACTCCGCCTTCCTGGATGTTATGCTGGTTGATCATGGATATCCCACGACGGTAGAGATCGGCATAGGAGACAACCTGCTTATCTATCCCTGGATCAAGCGTCTTGTTCGCATGAACAAGGCATTCACCGTCCGGCGCGGCCTGACGGCTCATGAGATGATGCGCTCTTCGCAGCTCATGAGCAGCTACATCCACTATGCCGTGACGAAAAAGAAGGAGAACATCTGGATTGCCCAGCGCGAAGGACGTGCCAAGGACAGTGACGACCGCACGCAGGAGTCGGTGCTGAAGATGTTGGCCATGGGCGGACCGCTGCAGGAGCTTAACATCGTCCCGCTGACCATCAGCTACGAGTTTGACCCTTGCGACTACCTGAAGGCTCAGGAGTTCCAGCAGAAGCGTGACAATCCGTCGTTCAAGAAAAGCAAGCAGGACGACCTCGACAACATGAAGACGGGCATCTTTGGCTATAAAGGGCGTGTGCATTATCATTGTGCTGCCCCTGCCAACACGTGGTTGAACGAGTTGACCGACCTCCCCAAGGCGGAATTCTTCAAGGTGGTCAGCCAACGGATGGACCGCGAGCTGCACCGGAACTACCGCCTCTATCCCTGCAACTATATTGCCTGCGACGAGTTGAACGGCAATGAGGAACACGCGGCTCATTACACCATGGCCGACAAGCAGCGCTTCGAGAAATATCTGAATGGACAGCTGGCCAAGATCAACATTCCCAACAAGGATGAGGCCTTCCTGCGTGAGCGTATGTTGACCATGTATGCCAATCCCTTGCGAAATAAAGTGAAGAGTGAAGAATTACTGTCGCTATGAGAATACTCTGCAATGAATACAAACGGTGCAGCGTGCTGTTGGGTGCAGTCTTCTTCACCCTTCACTCTGCTCTCTTCATTTCCTGTACCCAGGACAACTACGACAAGGGCGAGGGTGAATACTCGCTGATGCGTGCCGACTTTGTCGAAGCTCATGTGGGCAGTGATAAGCGGGTGGATTATGTCGTGACCGACGATGGCGACTCATTGGCAGCCGAACCGCATTTCACCATCAAGGCCATTGAGACGGCAGATACCATTTACCGTGCCGCCTTATATTATAATAAGGTAAAGAATGATGCCGGCAAGTGGGTGGCTGATGCCCGTTCCATGTCGCTTGTACCGACGCTCTTTCCCATCCCGGTGGAAGAGATTGACGAGATGAAGACTCATCCTGTGAAGTTTGAAAGCCTTTGGCTGGCTGCCAACGGACGTTACCTGAATGTCAGCATTATCCTGATGACAGGACAGCCGGACAGCGACGACATGCACCAGACCGTTGCCCTTGTGCAGGATTCCGTCGTAAACCGTCCTGATGGTAGGCTGACGGCGTGCTGTCGGCTCTATCATGACCAGGGGGGTGTACCGGAATACTATTCTTTGCAACGCTTTCTGAGCATTCCGGCAAGGAGCATTCCAGCTGATTCCCTGCAATTGGAAATGCAGACCTACGAAGGCATCGTGGTTAGGACGATAGCCTTGAAATAACCTTTATATCAACTTCTCCAATTGACTGATTTCATCGTCTGTCGTTGCCCAGCTGGTGACGAAACGGCAGATGGTGTGATACTTGTCTGCCTGTCCCCAATGGGTGAACTGTATGTGCTGTGACAGCCGTTCCACCTCTTCGTTCTTGATGATGACAAACTGCTGGTTGGTAGGAGAGTCAATGTAGAACTCATAGCCTTTTTGCTTGAACAGCTTCTTCATGCGCATGGCCATGTCGATGGCATGCTGCGACAACTTGAAATACAGGTCGTCGGTAAACAGTGCCTCAAACTGCAGACCTATCAGTGCACCCTTGGCAATGACTGCCCCGTGCTGCTTCTGGATGGAAAAGAAGTGCTTGTGTGCTCTCCGGTTGGTGAAGACTACTGCCTCGCCGCACAAAGCGCCAATCTTCGTGCCGCCAATGTAGAATACGTCACAGTGGCGGGCGAGATAGGGCAGGGTGATGTCGTTACCCTCCGCCATCAGGCCATACCCCAGTCGTGCACCGTCAACATAGAGCGGTATCTCGTAGTGCTGGCACACCTGGTAGATGTCGTTCAACTCACGCGCCGTGTAGAGTGTGCCGTATTCTGTAGGGAAGGTGATATAGACCAGACCGGGGTACACCGCATGGGCATTGTTGCCATCGTGCATGAAGTCATCCAGATACTTGTCCAGTATCTTGGGCTCCATCTTACCCAGCTTGTTTGGCAGGGTGATAATCTTGTGTTCGGTAAATTCCACAGCACCTGCTTCGTGGACGTTGATGTGACCGGAATCCACGCAGATGACACCCTCATACTGATAAAGCAGAGAGTCTATCGTCGTGGCGTTGGTCTGTGTGCCTCCCGTGAGGAAGAATACCTCCGCATCGGGCAGGCCGCAGGCCTTGCGGATGCGTTCCTTTGCCCGTTCGCTGAACTCGTCAAAACCGTAAGGTGTCGGTTTTGCACCATTGTTGTCAATAAGGTTTTGCAGCACCTTTGGGTGCGCCCCGTTGTTGTAGTCACATTCGAATGATATCATATTTGCAGCTTTTGTCATTGCAAAGGTACAAACTTTTCGAGTAATGACCAAATGTTTCCGAAGAAAGGGAATATAGGGTGTTGATGCCCTTTTCCTCGCGCGTACATTATATTATATAGGTCAACTTTTAAAAGTGTGTTGCCTGATTATTGCACCAGTGGGGGTACATAGAACACTTAATTGGGTGTGTAAGAAAAACACTTAATGGCCCGAAAACGGCAAATTTTGTTATTTTTATTATCATTTTCTTTGTTTGGAGTAAAATATTTTGATTTTTATCAATAATATTTTTTATTATTTCATTTAAATATGTTATTTTTGCATCGTCAAATTGCGTAACCATGCAACCTGAATAGGAATAGATTATTACTAACAATACTTATTATTAACATCATTACTAAAATCATGACTAAGACATAGACGGAGAAACTAATCTGCCATCGCGGGTCCGGAGGACTTGGCGAGGAAGGGGAGTGTGCTTGCGCCATTCTCCGATATACTTAAATGAAAAAACTATTATTTTCAATTAATCAAAGTAAATACCTAAGTATGAATCAAAAAATCAGAAAGACGGCGCTGTTGATGAGTGCTCTGGCCCTGATGGGTCTTTGTTACTCACCTAACGCCAACGCTGCTGTGAATGCCATCGACGGCATCCAGCAGTCAACCAAGAAGGTTACAGGTACTGTATCTGATGCACAAGGCCCCGTTATCGGAGCTACTGTTGCAGAAAAGGGCAATACCAGTAACGCAGTGATTACCGACATTGACGGTAACTTCTCGATTAATGTGAAGCCGGGTGCTACGCTGGTTATCTCGTACATCGGCTATGTCACTCAGGAAATTGCCGTAGGTAGCCAGTCGGTTATCGACGTGACACTTGCTGAGGACAGTGAGTCACTGGAGGAAGTGGTAGTGGTAGGTTATGGTACCATGAAGAAGAAACTGGTGACCGGTGCTACCGTTCAGGTTAAGGGTGATGAAATCGCTAAACTGAACACGACCAACGCCCTCGAAGCCATGCAGTCAAGCACTCCTGGTGTGCAGATTACCCAGAGTTCTTCACAGCCTGGTAAGGGTTTCAATGTTGTCATCCGTGGTAAGGGTACTAATGGTGACACTGCTCCTTTATACGTTATCGACGGTGTTGCCGGTGGTAATCTCGATGATATTAACCCCGCTGATATCGAAAGTATCGACGTACTGAAGGATGCTGCATCGGCAGCCATCTATGGTGCCCGTGCTGCAAACGGCGTTATCCTGGTTACAACCAAGCAAGGTAAGGTTGGTAAGATTGAGATTAGCTACAATGGTGCTATTGGTTGGTCTAACGTTTACAAGCGTCCACAGCTTCTCAATGCTCAGCAGTACATGACCATCATGGACGAGTATTCTTTCAATACATCTGGTCAGAAGATGGATTGGGCAAACTCTGTTCCTGCTGACATTCTCGCAAAGGTTGCTGATGGTTGGCAAGGTACTGACTGGTGGGATGTATTCAAGAACAAGAACGCCCTGCAGCAGAACCATTCTATTACCTTGACTGGTGGTAACGACAGGTCAAAATTCTCCATGTCCTACACCTATACTGGTAACGAAGGTATCATGGGTGCTAGCCAGGCTTCTTACTACAAACGTCACACCATCCGCATCAACAGCGACCATGTGCTTCTGAAGGCTAAGGACTTCGACGCCATTACCATCGGAGAGAATATCTCTATTGGCTACAATAGGAGCCACGATCTGGCAGAGGGCGGTATGTACTGGAGCTATATCCACAGCCTGCTTCAGACTTGCCCGCTCCTGCCACAGTTTGATGCCAATGGTAATAGTTACGAATACCAGAATCCTGATGGAGAAGTCACTAATGGTAAGGGATGGCTTGGCGCTATGTTCAACAATCCATGGGAAAACCTTTCTAAGGGTGGATTCAACTCCATGGCAGAGAGCCGCAATATCAATACTGCTGCTACAGCATTCATTGTTATCCAGCCGATTAAGAACCTGAAGTGGCGCACACAGTTCAACTACAACTGGGGTTCTGGTGCATACCGTAACTTTGATACACCACGTAACGAAAACTCTCAGCCAACTCATGGTAGTTTTTATAGTATGAGCCAGAGCACTTGGTTTAACACCAACTGGTCTATTGCAAATACTTTATCCTATGACTTACCTATTTTCAGTGGCCATAGAATTTCTGCCATGTTAGGTCAGAGCTTCGAGAGTTCAGCATGGAGTACTAACCTTGGTGGTAGCAACAAGGTTGCTTATGGACAGCAGCAAGCTTCTTTAAGAGATTGGGATTCTGCATGGCTTTCGAACTTCCTTCTTGAAAATGCTACCGACGCTACTCTGACTGGTAGTCCAAACGATGAAGACTATCTCGCTTCTTGGTTCGGTCGTGTAAGTTGGGACTGGAACGAGACCTATATGGCAACCGTAACCGTACGTGCTGATGGTTCAAGCCATTTCGCTGACGGCAAGCGTTGGGGATGGTTCCCATCTGTATCTGCTGGTTGGGTTGTTACCAACGAGAAATTTATGGAGTCAACCAAGAGCTGGATGAACTTCTTCAAAATCCGTGCAAGCTGGGGACAGAATGGTAACCATAATGTTGCTCGTTACCAGTATATCTCTCCTATCATTTTGTCTAGCGTAGGTGGTTACAAGTTTGGTTCAGACTTGGCTACATCTGTTGCAGGTTCTCCTCATTCAGGTGCATACGCAAAGAACGTTCCTAACCCTGACCTTACATGGGAGACCTCTGAGCAGCTCGACTTCGGTTTCGACGCCCGTTTCCTTAATAGCCGTCTGGGTGTAAACTTTGACTGGTATAAGAAGACCACAAAGGATCTTATCATCCTTCGTGACCCTCAGTATGACTTAGGTAAGGAGTCTCCTTATTTCAATGGTGGTGACATCCGTAACACAGGTGTTGAGCTTGCTGTTACATGGAACGACCAGATTGGTAAGGACTTCCGCTACAATGTTGGTGTGAACTTCGCTACAAATAAGAATAAGGTGATTCGCGTAAACAACCTGAACCACTATATTAACGGTAATGGCGGTATTCTCTCACAGGGTACTGAATACATCTCACGTATGCAGGAAGGTCATCCTATCGGTTACTTCTACGGAATGTCTTACAGCGGCATCTGGCAGAACCAGGCACAGATTGACGCTGCACGTTTAGCAGGCAAGGCTGTCTTAGACGACGCAAAGCCTGGTGATATGATCTGGGACGACTGGAATGGTGACGGTGTTATTACTTATGCTGAGGCTTTTGACGCAGAAGGCAATGACATCTGCGACCGTCACGAGATTGGCAATCCTAACCCAGATGTAACTCTTGGTATCAACCTCGGTTTGAACTGGAAGGGTCTTGACTTCTCTGTTAACGGTGCTGGTGCATTCGGAATGCAGGTAATGCGTTCTTACCGTTCATACGCTGACGCACCTTATCAGAACTACGACACCACTATCCTGAACCGTTGGTATGGTGACGGTACATCAAACGACCAGCCACGTATTTCTGCTACTGGTCATCCTAACACTCTCTGGAACTCTACCCGTTATATGGAGAATGCTGACTACTTCAAGATCAAGACCATTACTCTCGGTTACGACTTCAAGTACCTCTGGAAGGGTTGCCCGTTCCAGCAGCTCCGTTTCTATGTTCAGGCTCAGAACCTCGCCACATTCACCGGTTACACTGGCCTCGATCCTGAAGTTGGTAACTCAGGTGGTGACATAAACTGGGCATCAGGTGTTGACCTGGGTCTCTATCCGCCATCTCGTACATATCTGGTAGGTGCAAGTATTAAATTCTAATTCGTCAATAAAGTTATGAAGAAATATATTTTATCATCGTTAGCTGTTCTTTCAGCAGCAACAATGTTCACATCATGCAACGACATGCTGGATACAGACCCTCGTAAAACCGAGGTTACCGACGCTGTTTTTCCAGGTAAGCCTGCGGATGTTGAATCTGAACTTTCAGCTACCTATGCTATCATGAATACCATGGGCGGCGGTGACTCTGATAACCAGAATATATGGTTCTGGTGGGAAATCATGTCAGACAACTGCTATGGTAGCGGCGGTCTGCAGGACAACAAGGTTAAGTCCCTCCATCATCTTGTAGAGATGAATGTGAACCAGTATGCAGAGCCTTATAAGCTTCTCTATGGTGGTATTGCTCGTGCCACCACTACTATTGAGACTATCGATAATGTGCCCTGGACAGATAAGCAGAAGGGTTTACGTAACCAGCTCCTTGGCGAAGCTTACTTTATGCGTGGTCTCTATTACCTTTGGCTCACACAGTTGTTTGGCGACGTGCCTCTGATTACTTCTTCAGTCATTACTGCAGAAATGGAAGAGGAAGCTGACGCTGCAACGAAAATCTTCCCACAGATTCTCTCTGATATGGTTTCTGGAAAGAACCTCATGGGTACCGACAGAGGCCATGGTGATGGTCATGCTAATAAGTATGTTGCAGAGGCTTTCATTGCCCGTGCATATATGTTCTGGGCAGGCTTCTACCAGGGTGTTGGCGAACTCGCTGTCGGTTCTGCTCCTGCAATTGAACTTGTTGAGCAGGAGGGTTGCGATGTAGCATCTCTTTCTAAGGAAGACGTCGTTAATGGTCTAAGGGACATCGTTAATGCTGGCGGTTACAAACTTTGCGAGGACTATCGCTCTCTGTGGCAGTACTCTAACAGCCTTCTCTGGGATGAGGCTCACGATGGCGAAGGCCATGCATACGAGTTTATCAAGGATATGAAGCGTGAGAACTGCTTCGACCAGCCCGGTATGGGTAACGGTAATACCGAGGAACTCTTCCAGATTCAGTTCATGAATGCTTCTTCTTGGAACATTAGTGGTGCATATAACGCTCAGCGTATGTATTCTAACTACATCTCAGTGTTCTGGGGACTTCGTAACGGTTCTACTGCACAAAATGGTGACCGTAACTTCACTTATCCGTTCAACCAGGGTTGGGGTCAGGGTACTCCTTCCTGCAATATCTGGGATGACTGGTCAGCTGCAGAGAGAAGTGGTGGAGCAGGTAAAGAATATGTCGACCTCCGTAAGAGAGCTTCTTTGATTGACCTCGACAATGAACTCGAGTCCTATACCTATGAGAAGGACGACTGTGAGGAATCTGGCTATTCTGTAAAGAAGTATGCTGAGGTAAACCTTGATGCAAACGATGCAAACAACAAGACATGGTGGGATAAGTGTGAGGGATACTCAAGCAGTTCACTCGGAAACGAAATGCAGGGTGACCATTTCGAGGACTTCTACCTGATGCGTTATTCTGACGTTCTTCTGATGCTTACCGAGCTTACTGGTGAAGCTCAGTACATGAATCAGGTTCAGCGTCGTGCCGGTGTTCCTGAAACTCCTTACTCACTGAAGGCTGTTCAGGACGAGCGTCGTTGGGAATTCTGCTTCGAGGGACTGCGTTTCAACGATATGCGTCGTTGGACAGGTAAGGATTGCTCTAACAGCCAGTATGCTCCTAATGCTCTTCAGGCTCAGCGTGGCAAGCAGATTGTCTGCCTTGGCCAAACGGGCAACAAACGCACATTGGAACACATGACATGCTCTTGGACCAAGCGTTATACCGATACCAACGGTTTCTTGGCTAAACCTCAGTCTGAGATTACTGTGAAGAATGGTAAACTCAAGCAGAACCCAGGTTGGGATGCTGCTGATCCTGAGACCCAATATAAGACACTTTATTAATTTATAGAATTGAAAGAATATGAAAAAGATATTTTTGCTTTTTGCCGCAGTATGTGCGCTCGTTGCCTGCGACCCTGTTCATGAGGACATAGGCAATGGCGGCAACATCACTCTGAATGAACTTTTGTCAAAGACAACTGTCTCCGTTGATAAGTCTGCCAGTGGCCAGAACGGCAATGTAATTACCTGTTCTACCTCTGCACCGGTAAATGCTATATGGGATATCGGTGGTAAGAGTTTCATTGGAAACTACGCATGGAAAAAGATGAAGCTCGGTAAACATAACGTAATTATGACAGCCGTTTGCGCTGATGGTACTGAACTCGTAGCAGAATTCCCTATTGAATGTCAGGAAATCACCAACCCACTTGAGAAGATTTACGTCTTCGGTAGTGCTGATAATGATAAGCCTGCTGTCCTCGGTCCTGGTGACGCAGCAGCTGGACGTTTCAGCGATGGTGAAGGTAAGTTCTTCCCATTCCTCTCTGATGATGTTTACTTTGGTAAGAAGACGCTTATCTTTGATATCATTGCTGCAGAAGATGGTCCGTTCATCTGGGGTTCAGACGTTGGTTGTACTTGCCGCGTAATGAACGGTTGGTGGGGCGCTACTTATGCTGACAACGTGCCACTTTCAGTGGGTCTGTGGGAACTTCCTATCACTGATGCTATTGCAGCTGATTGTGCTCAAGGTGGTAGCGGAAAGGATTTGGACATCCTGATGACACGTGGTTCTATTACAGTTAAGTCTGTTTACTATGAGGAGTAAACATTCCTTATTAGTATGATTAACATTAGGCTGGCTCATTTAATTGAGTCAGCCTATTGTTTGATTATTTTGGCAGTAAATGAATAGTTTTTGTTAATCATTTCAAAAAGTTACAATTAGGAAACTCACCATTAGATAATTTTTTGTATATTTCCTGTACCTTTGCACGAAAAAAAATATTTTTTTTTCAAATTACTGCCACTGCTGCAATACTTATTGAAAAACAGCAAGTTACCTATGACGGCAAAGTGGCAGTAGTGACGGCAAAATGGAAGAAACCGAGTTAGATGCTACAGCGAAAACACTTACGATAAGATAGTTGTTAGCATTGTAAGCTTAGATGGGTTAATGACGAGTCTGCATGATTTCCCACGGAGGGAAAGCCACGATACATACCGGCAAACGATCCGTTCCCACGGTGGGAAAGAGCAGAGAGTAGTTGAGTCAGCCTATTGTTTGATTTATTTGGCAGTATATGAATAGTTTTTGTTAATCATTTCAAAAAGTTACTATTAGGAAACTCACCATTAGATAACTTTTTGTAAATTTGCATATTCAGTCTATGAACTGGGGGTTAGATGATTCCCAATCAATTTATAAAGTGCCGCACATAAGAATGAAAAAGAATAACATAGCATCCAGTGTCGTTCTCTATGGAAGCCTGTTGGCTTTCATGGCATTTACCGTATATATACTATATATCAACCAGGAGGTTTTCTATACAGCACACGACCGTTCTGAATTCCTCTATGGAGCACCATTCTTTCATACATTGATGCAGAAGCCTTTTGGCTTGATGCAGTATGTGGGAGCATGGCTCACACAGCTTTTCTTTCATCCTGCCTTGGGAGCTGGCGTGCTTGTGGCTATCTGGATGTTTATCTTCTTGGTCGGTACCAAAGCATTCCGGTTACAGGGAAGCGCCTCTGCTCTGATGCTCTTGCCTGTTGCCTGTCTGCTCACATCGATTGTCGATTTGGGCTATTGGGTTTATCTCTCCTCGATTAGAGGCTATTGGTTCTCGCAGTCGGTAGGCTATCTGGTTATGCTGCTGCTTTTGTGGGCAGCTCGCTGCACACCGCGCAAGTGGCATCTTGCCTGGTATCTGTTTGCTTTTTGTCTCTATCCGGTACTGGGGTGGTTTGCCTTGCTTTTTGTGCTTTGTCTGGTGGTTGTCGATAAACTGACATGGCGTGAATTTATAGGCATTGTCTTGCTTATCTTTACCGCCAGCATCTGGCATACTCAACTCTATTCGGATTTAAATTTTAGCGATGTCATGCTAGCAGGACTGCCTCGCTTCGCAACAACAATCGACAGCACAGAACGTCTTACAATCCCGTTTTGGGTGCTTGTGGCTGTCTCAGTGCTCTTGTCTGGTCGTTTGGGAGATTGGTCGTTTGGTCGTTTGGGGAATCTCGCGTTTAGTCGGTTGGTTTTGCCGGTGCTTTGTACTATTGTAGGTATCGTCTTCACTTGGTCGTTGATGTTCCATGATAAGAACTATATAGACGAGATGCGCATGGTACGCCATGCTTCTGACAACAACTGGAAGGAAGTCCTAAGTATAGTAGAAGAAAACAAGAAGCCAACCTGCACGATGGTATTTCTAAAGAACATTGCATTGATGAACGAAGGAGGGCAGTTCGATCGCTCGTTTAAGAATGGCAACATCAGTTTCCCAATCGCTAACCCCGAATCTCTTCATGTCACCCTTTTGGAAATAGCCTCTCCGTTGGTATATTATAACTACGGCATGATGAATGAAGCCATTCGTCTGAGTTTCGAACTTGCCACTCATTGCGGCTTCTCACCCTTCTATTTGAAGGTACTTTCCCGTTGTGCCCTGGCCAAGGGAGAAGAAAAGGTGGAGGAACGCTATACTACGATACTGCATCATCATCCATTCTACCGCAATTGGCAACCGGCACCGGTAACGGCAAAGGTGAACGAACTGCAACATTCCTTCCCTGATGAACTCAGTGGCGTTGAGAATAGCGATAGTTATATTGTCAATAATATCAGCCTTTGGTACGAAGCCGACAGTAAGGCGGCTTCAGAACAGGCATTATTCTATGCCATGATAAGTTGCGACTCCAATCGCTTTTGGCCTTCTCTGCGCAAATACTTGAAAATGCACGATGGTGAGATATTCCCCGTTCATGCGCAGGAGGCTTATATTCTGTTCATGGATAAGGCTCCGGAGGAGAAGCGTGTGATGATCCCAGTTGAAGAGACAGTTTACAATCGCTACATAAAATTATTAGATGTTATGGCGAAACTGGTAAAGCCAGGAAAGACTCTTGGCCAGGTAGCTGAAGAAATGCGTGGAGAATGGGGAGATACTTATTGGTTTTACTACTTCTTCGGAAGACAATACTCCAATATGTCTGATAGGAAAGCTAATGAAATACAATCGTAAGAAATAATGAAAAGATATATATACTCCTACATCATATTGCTGGGCTTTGCCGTGATGTTCCTTTCATCGTGCGCAAATCATCCCTCTGTGCCCTCAGACGCATCTGCGTCCTCCGAGCTACCACCTATTTTCCCCGATTATTGCGGTGTTACGGTTCCATGTAATATTGCGCCGCTTAATTTCATGCTCCCCGCCAAACAGTACGAAGAGTGCGTTGCACGTCTTACTACTCCCGAAGGTAAGCAGCAGACATACGGCAATGGTGTGAAGGTGCAGATACCCGAGGAGGAATGGAGTGAAATGCTCGAGGCCTCGAAGGGCAAGAGCATCAAGGTGGAAGTATGGGGCCAGAAAGATGGCAAATGGTTGTCGTTCAGCCCATTTGAGATACATGTGGCCAAAGAACCTATCGACGAATATCTGTCGTATCGTCTTATCGAGCCATCTTATATCGTATTTGACTATATGGAGATAGTCCAACGCAACCTCACTACGTTCGAAGAAACACAAATATTCAACAACAAGGTTTCCTGCGATGACCCCAAAGGCCAGTGCATAAATTGTCATAGCTATCAGAACTATAAGACCGACAACATGCTCTTTCATGTACGCCTCTCCAATGGCGGTACTGTCATTGTGAATGATGGTAAGATATCAAAAGTAGATTTGAAACGTGACTATACCATTTCTGCTGGTGTCTATCCGGCATGGCATCCGATAGCAAAGCTAATAGCATTCTCAACCAACAAGACCCATCAGACGTTCCATACGGCAAATCCTAACAAGGTGGAAGTGTTTGATACAGCAAGTGATCTCATTCTCTATGATGTGGAAACTGACTCTTTGAGCATTGTCAGCAACGACTCCACCCTTCTTGAAGTGTTCCCCACTTGGTCGCCTGACGGGAAATACCTTTATTATTGTAAGTCTGTGCCACTACCAGAAGAGTTGCGCGACAAGGAAATCAGAACTACCTACGAGAAAGTGCAATACAACCTCTATCGCCGTTCGTTTGATGTGGTCTCACATGGCTTTGGTGAAGAGGAACTGGTGTATGATGCAGCCTCGCAGGATAAGAGCGCTACGTTGCCACGCGTTAGCCCCGATGGTCGTTATCTGCTCTTTGCTCTGGGTCGGTATGGCTGCTTTCATATATGGCACCACGATGCTGATATTGTTTGTATTCCACTTAACGAAAAAACACCCGTTGACCTTACAAACCTTAATGGCAAAGGAAGTCCAGACAGTTATCCAAGTTGGTCAAGCAATGGCCATTGGATTATGTGTGCCAGCCGTCGTCAAGACGGCAACTACAGCCGTGTCTATATTGCCTATTTCAACAATGGGAAAGTGGAAAAGGCATTTATGTTGCCGCAGAAAGACCCTGAGGAGAACACTTTTCGCCTGCTGTCTTATAACCGTCCGGAGTTCATGGTCGAGCCAGTTAAAATCAGTGTTGAGGAATTCGGCAGGGTAATTGACAAATAGTTGACAACATGGAACAAAAAGAGACGAAGACGTATAAGCGATGGATAGGGTGGGCATGCTCCCTCCTTTTCGGTGGGGCAGTCCTCCTGTTTTTCGGATTGGTCTATCCGCATCATTTGCACTACCAGGAGCAGTTCCAGCTGTTCCTTCTCGATTCTGCCTACGTTTGGGATGTCATTAAGCTGCCCGGTGGTGTAGCCGATTTGCTGGGACGTTTCTGCACACAGTTCTTCCTATATGCCTGGGTGGGGGCATTCATCATTGCTCTCCTACTCTCGGCAGTACAGCTATTAATGTCTCGGCTGGTCAATTCTCAATTCTCAATTCCCCGCTCGGCTCTGCCGCTTTGCTCTGCAAAGAATTCTCAATTTCTATACGGCCTGAGCTTTGTTCCTTCGTTCTTACTCTGGCTTTTCCTGCTCGATGAGAATGCGCTGCTGGGTGGTGTTTGGGCGGTCTTGCTCACGCTTCTTGTGGATTGGCTGTTCAGTTATATAAGGTTCGGCTGGGTACGTCATATTGTGCTTATTGTCACCGTTCCTATACTCTATTGGATGGTGGGCCCCGTCTGCGTGGTGTTCTTCCTCCTGCAAATCATGGAAGCGTTTCTTCAGGTAGATAAGCAACATGCCCAAGCGTCGAATGAGTCCTCTTTGATTAATAGTGGAATCATCAAGACCCTTCCTGTCACCCTCTTCGTCGTTTTGGCTTTCATGCCAATCCTATTGTCATACTACCTCCCCGTACCGATGGAAAAACTATGGTTCGGCGTGCATTACTATCGTTATCCGACAGTATTCCCAACTTTGCTTTGGACTGCAGCGCTTTCCGTCGTCGCCCTGGCTGTTATTGTCAGTGTCGCAAATTATTGGGGAAATAGACATACTAAACGAGAGCCGTCAGAATCTTCGCGTTTCTCTTTCCTCCTTTCTCCTGTCTCCTTTCTTCTTATAGCTATTGTAATGGGGATTCTCGTTTGGAGAAATACTAATATCAAAGCCGAGAAGGTGATGCAGTATGATTTCATGGCCTGCCACCAGCAGTGGAACCGCATATTAGAAACCATTAATGTCGAGAAACCTAACAACCAGATTGGCGTAACGGTTCAGAACCTCGCCTTGGCGATGCGTGGTATGCTTCTGAATCAGATGTTCAATTATAACCAGAATGGCATTGCTGGGCTCCTGCCTGATGTGAAGGAAGATGCCACCAGTCCTTTACCCACTGCTGAGGCATTCTATCATTTGGGTATGATTAATGTTGCCCAACGAACAGTCTTCGAGGCGCAAGAGGCTATTCTTGACTTCCAAAAGAGTGGCCGATGCTATAAGCGACTGGCACAGACCAATCTTATCAACGGCAACTACGAAGTGGCCCGAAAATACCTCGTGGCTCTACAGAAAACTTTTTTCTATCGAGAATGGGCCAATGAAACGCTGTCTCTGCTGGGCGATGAAGAGGCCATAGCCAACCATCCGGAATATGGACGCCTGCGAAAGATGGCCTACAAAGACGACTTCTACTTCAGTGACCATGTGACTTCAGAGATGCTTCAGAATCTCTATTTCGTTAATACCGATAATCGCCTGGCTTATCAATACCTGATAGCCTACTATGTACTGACGGGTGACCGTGAGGGCTTAAATCAATTCATGTCTATTAAACGATGAAAAAGATTCTATATATTTTGACGGTGCTAATAGGCCTGACGGGATGCACCGAGACGGTCAGCAACGCGAAGCAGGAAGCAACGCGGCCTGATATCTATCCCGACTACCTTGGCGTCACCATACCGGTGAACATAGCACCTCTCAACTTCTGCATGGCTGACGAGTCGGCATCGTGTATTGATGCTGTCATTACAGATCGCCACGGAAACAGTCTGCACAGCCAAGGGGAGGAAGCCGTTGATTTCGACCTTGACGACTGGCATGCTTTGCTTAGTCAAAACCATGGCGACTCGCTCAGCGTAACGGTCTCGGCTAAGTATGAAGACGGATGGCATACCTATCGCCCTTTCTCCATCCATGTAAGCACGGACAGCATTGACTACGGCATCTGCTATCGGCTTATTGAGCCAGGCTACGAGGTATGGAGTAAAATGGGAATCTACGAACGCGACCTTTCTTCGTTCGATGAGTGTGCGTTGATTGAGAATACCCAGTTCGAAGGTTGTGTCAACTGTCATAGCTTCAATCGCGGCAATACAGACAAAATGAGCCTGCACATCCGTGGCCCGCATGGTGCCACGCTGCTTCGTCAGAACGATGGCACCGTTAACGCTTATAACACTAAGACCGATCAGACGCTCGGTCTCTGCGTTTATCCCTACTGGCATCCCTCGGGCCGCTACATCGCTTATTCCACCAATACCACGAGGCAGTTGTTCCATAGTGCCGATTATAACCGCATCGAGGTCTTCGATGAAGCATCTGACATTCAAGTATATGATGTTGAGAAGAATGAACTGATTCTTTCATCCTTGCTCAAGCAGGATTCCATCTACGAGACCTTCCCTGTCTTCTCTGCCGATGGTCGCTCGCTCTATTTCTGTGCGGCCCGAGCCCTCCCCAAGGACAGCCACCAGTTAGACTCCGTCCGCTATAACCTCTGTCGCATTGATTTTGACCCTGAAACGGGAACCTATGGCGATCGTATAGACGTCGTCATCGATGCTGAGGCTCAACATAAGTCCATCTCTTTCCCACGTCCCTCATACGACGGACGCTTCCTTTGCTATACACTCTCTGACTATGGACAGTTCAGCATTTGGCATCATGAGGCAGACCTCTACCTGCTTGACTTCTCTACCGGACAAAGCTGTCCTATGAAAGAAGCTAATTCCAAGGACACAGAGTCGTTCCACAACTGGAGTACCAACTCGCGCTGGCTCGTATTCAGCTCACGTCGTGATGACGGACTCTTTACACGGCCCTATTTCTGTCACGTCAGTGATAAAGGCGTTGTCACCAAACCCTTTATGTTGCCGCAGCGAGACCCACGAAGTTTCTATCAGGACCGCTTCCTGTCTTTCAATGTGCCTGATTTTATCATAGGACCTACTCATTTCGATAGCCAGCAGGCCAGCCGTGCCATCAACAATGAGTACCGTAAGGACTTTGGCGTAAGGAAATAAAAATACCTTTGAACTTCCCCATTATGCAGGGATGTTCAAAGGTAGAATATGTCTTGAACGAGGGTTTTCTGCTTACAAAGCTTCTAACATCCGCTTAATAACCACCGAGCACGATATCTCACGGTTGGCGGCCTCGGGAATGACGATGCTGTTCGCTGACTCGATGACATCGTCGGTGACAATTAGTCCGCGACGTACGGGCAGACAATGCATGAATTTTCCGTTGTTGGTCCATGACATGTGCTCCGTGTCAACGGTCCACGACATATCCTTGCTGGTAATCTTTCCGTAGTCTGCAAGGTTTGTTACACCAGGGTTCGACCAGTTCTTTGCATAGATGAAGTCGGCTCCCTCAAAAGCCTTCCGCTGGTCGTATTCCACACGGGCGTCACCAACAAACAGCGGGTCGAGCTCATAACCCTCGGGATGAGTCACCACGAAGTCCACGTCAGCAGCCCGCATCCACTGGGCAAACGAGTTAGGAACAGCTTGCGGCAGGGCGCGGCAGTGGGGTGCCCAGGTCAGTACGACCTTCGGGCGTTGCACTTTCTTGTATTCTTCAATGGTAATCAAGTCGGCAAAAGCCTGCAGCGGGTGTACCGTTGCCGTTTCCATGGCGAAGACGGGCTTGCCGCTGTACTTGATAAACTGGTTGAGTACTGTCTCGGCATAGTCGTATTCGCGGTCGGTCAGTCCGGCAAACGAGCGGACACCAATCATGTCGCAATAACAACCCATGACGGGAATGGCCTCCAGCAGGTGCTCGCTCTTGTCGCCGTCCATGATGACACCGCGTTCCGTCTCCAGCTTCCATGCACCGGCATTTACGTCCAGCACAATGACATTCATCCCCAGGTTCATAGCGGCCTTCTGAGTAGAAAGGCGTGTACGAAGTGAGTTGTTGAAGAAAATCATCATCAGCGTCTTGTTCTTGCCCAGATGCTGATACTTGAAACGGTCGTTCTTGATTTCCATTGCTTCGGCCAACGCCTTGTCCAGCGGGCCGATATCCTGTACGTTGATAAAACTTTTCATATATTTTTAAGTCCCCTAAGTTAGGGGGATGGGGCCTGAACAAGCGAAATCAGACCATTTATAATTATAGTGGAGGCCTGCGCTTGTTCAGACCCCTGTTGCCCCCTAATTTAGGGGGCTTATACTACGGACGTGTTTGTCCTTCGCCCTCAATGAGCCATTTGTATGTGGTGATCTCCTCCAGCGCCATGGGGCCGCGTGGACCGAGCTTCTGGGTAGAGATGCCAATTTCTGCACCAAGCCCAAACTGGGCTCCGTCGGTGAACGATGTGGGGGCGTTCCAATAGACGCAGGCAGCATCGACATGTGCCTGGAACTTACGGGCGGCCTCTTCATCCTCGGTGACAATCGCCTCGCTATGTCCGCTACCGTGTCGGTCGATATGGTTTAAGGCATCCTCAAGGGAATCGACGGTAACCACATTCATCTTGTAGTCCATGAACTCTGTGTCGTAACGGCTCTCATCATCGAAGAAGAATTCCACCTTTCCTTCCATTGGAGCCAGCAGTTGGGGAAGGTCGGCTGCGCGGTCTTTATGTATGAGCAGCGTGTCGAGCGCATTACATACACTGACGCGTCGGGTCTTGGCATTGTTGATGATGGCACGTCCCTTTTCAAGATCTCCGTCTTTGTCAAAGTAAACGTGAACCACACCGGCACCTGTCTCGATGACGGGGATGCGGGCTGTGTCGCGGACGAAATCGATAAGTTTGCGACCGCCGCGGGGAATGCAGAGGTCAACATAGCCTACGGCATTCAGCATCTCGCCCGTAGTCTCGTGGGTAGCTGGCAACAAGGTTACCACGTCAGGGCAAACACCAAAGCGCTCCAGCACCTCATGAATCAGGGCCACACCCTCACGGTTGCTGGCATCGGCATCCTTGCCACCCTTCAGCACGCAGGCATTGCCACTCTTGAAACAGAGCGAGAAGACGTCGTAGGTGACGTTGGGACGTGCTTCATAAATCATACCGATGACGCCGAAGGGTACGCTGATGCGGCAGAGGCGCAGACCGTTAGGCAGTGTCTTCTGCTTGGTAATATGTCCGAGAGGCGAGGGTAGGGTAGCCACATTGCGCATATCGCCGGCTATGTCGTCCAGTCGCTTGTCCGTCAGCATCAGACGGTCGTAAAGCGGATTGGCCTTGTCCATCTTGGCGAGGTCCTGGGCATTCGCACGGAGAATACGCTCCTTATTGTTGACAATGGAGTCGGCAACGGCATTCAGAATGTCGTTGCGCTGCTGGTCGCTAAGCAGAGCAAGGCTCTTGCTGGCCCGCTTCACTTTCTCAAAGGTTTCTTTTAGTTGCATGGTTGGAATTCTGTATGAGGTGTTGTCTCGGGATGCTCCATCAGTTCGGTCAGGATGTTTTCGCGCTCACCATTGGCTATGATAACGCGAATACCGGCTTGGGCAACCTTCGTGGCTGTGGTGTATTTGGAGTGCATACCGCCGCGTCCGAAGGCACTTTTCTCCTCCTTGATGAATTGCGAGAGGTCAGTGCCTGGAGCTACGGTACGGATGATTTCCGACTGCGGGTTGTCGGGGTGTCCGTTATAGACACCGTCAATGTTCGAGAGCAGAATGAGCGTGTCGGCCTGCATCATCCGGGCGATGAGTCCTGACAGTTCGTCGTTGTCGGTGAACATCAGTTCGGTGACGCTCACGGTGTCGTTCTCGTTGACGATGGGCAGTACGTCGTTCTCTAACATCACCGTCATGCATGCCTGCTGGTTTCGGTACTGTTCGCCGGGCTCGAAGTTCTCCTTCATGGTGAGCACCTGACCTACATGGATGCCGAACTCGCGGAACAGGTCATAGTACAGGCCTACGAGCTTGACCTGTCCGAGTGCGGAATACAGCTGTCGCTGTTCAACGGAGTCCAGCGCGTGGTCCACCTTCAGCTCGCGCCGGCCGCAAGCCACGGCTCCCGACGAGACGAGGATAACCTCTACGCCTTGCTTCCTAAGCCCGGCAATCTGATCGACCAGTGCCGACATGCGGGTCACATCGAGTTTTCCGTCCTGACGCGTCAGCACGTTGGAACCCACTTTTACAACGATTCTTCTCTTCATTTCTGGTTGTCTTTTTGTCTGATCTCTACGCGGCGTATCTTACCGCTGATGGTCTTCGGAAGCTCATCGACAAACTCCACGATACGCGGGTACTTATAGGGTGCCGTCTCGCGCTTGACGTGCTGCTGTAGTTCCTTGACAAGGTCGTCACCAGCCTTGTCCTTCCACTCCTTACCAAGCACGACGGTGGCCTTGACCACCATGCCTCGGATGTCGTCGGGTACGCCTGTGATGGCACATTCCACAACTGCGGGATGGGTCATGAGCGCACTCTCCACCTCGAACGGACCGATGCGGTAGCCAGAGGACTTGATGACATCGTCAATGCGGCCTTCAAACCAGTAATAACCGTCCTCGTCACGCCAGGCCATGTCACCCGTATGGTACAGGCCGTCGTGCCAAGCCTCGCGGGTCAGTTCCTCATCGCGGTAATACTCCTTGAACAGACCAATGGGTTTCCTGTCGCCTACGCGGACAACGATCTCGCCCTTTTCACCATCTTCGCAGCTGGTGCCGTCAGCACGTACGAGGTCAATGTCATATTGCGCATTGGGCATGCCCATGCTACCGGGTTTTGGTGTCATCCAAGGGAAGGTTCCCAGGGTCATGGTAGTTTCCGTCTGTCCGAAGCCTTCCATCATTTGGATGCCGGTTTTCTCCTTGAACTTGTCGAATACGGCGGGGTTCAGTGCCTCACCGGCTGTGGTGCAGTATTCGAGTGACGAGAGGTTGTACTTGGACAGATCCTCACGAATCATGAAACGGTAGATGGTAGGTGGCGCGCAGAATGACGTTACCTTGTATTTCTCTATTTGGCGCAGCAAGGTGTCTGCATTGAACTTCTCATGGTCGAACACGAAGACTGTTGCCCCGGCAAACCACTGGCCATAGAACTTGCCCCAGACGGCTTTTCCCCAACCGGTGTCGGCCACCGTCAAGTGCAGCGACCCTTCGTGCAGATTGTGCCAGAAGACACCGGTCGTCAAGTGGCCCATGGCGTAGAGGTAGTCGTGGGCTACCATCTTCGGCTCGCCACTGGTGCCGCTGGTGAAGTACATCAGCATGGTGTCGTCGTTGTTGTTGACAAAGGCTGGACGCTGGAACTTCGGAGCCTGCTGCCATTCTGCCTGCCAGTCGTGGAATCCTTCAGGAATGGGTTTCCCGTGATCGGTAATGGTGACGTATTGTTTCACCGTAGGACTCTCGGCCTTGGCAGCCTGAATCTGACTGACCACGTAAGCATCATCAACACAGATAATTGCCTTGACAGAGGCACGGGTGTTGCGATAGACAATGTCGTGCTTTGTCAGCATGTGGGTAGCGGGGATGACGACGGCACCAATCTTGTGCAACGCCAGCATCACCACCCACCACTCGTAGCGGCGCTTCAGAATCAGCATCACGGGATCGCCCTTGCCAATGCCTAACGTCTGCAGGTAACTGGCAGCCTGATCGGTCTGCTCCTTTAGCGTAGCATAGGTGGTGCGGATTTCCTCGCCTTGGTCGTTGGTCCACAGGATGGCAAGACCATCAGGCTTTACCTCTGCCCAGACATCCATGACGTCATAGGCAAAGTTGAAATTCTCTGGGATGATAAACTTCAGGTTCTTATTGTAGTCTTCTACAGACGTGAATGTCGTCTGCTTTAAAAATCTTTCTATCATGGCTTATTCTACGGTGAATGCTAAGAACTTAACTGCTTTGTTGCCTACTGCCAGCATGCCGTGAGGCTTGGAAGAGTCGAAGTAAATGGAGTCGCCTTCTTCCAGCACGATGGTCTTACCGCCGATGAACAGCTCCATCTTTCCTTCGAGCACGAGGTTGAACTCCTGTCCGGGATGGGTGTTTTTGTAGATGGTATGTGCTTCGGGCTTTGGTTCCACGGTAACGATAAATACGTCGGCCTTGTGATTGACGAAACCACTGACCAGGCTGCGGTACTTGTATGCCTTGGTTCGCTCCACCGACATGCCCTGACCCTTGCGGACTACGAAGTATGACTTCATTTTCGGGGACTCGGCAAACATCAGTTCTTCGGCCGAGACGCCATACTTATGGGCAATCTTCATGAGGTTTGAGATGGTGATATCTATTTCTCCGGCCTCAATTTTTTCATATTTCTCCGAGCTGATGCCAATGGTGTCTGCCATCTCGCTCACGGGGATGTCGAGCACGTCACGCAGTCCGCGCAGACGTTCGCCAATCTGTTTTAGTTGTTCGTCCATATTTTATTTATTGCAATTCTTTAACCTTTTAATCTTTCAATTCTTCAATCCTATTTCGCTCCGGCCTTCAGTCCGCGGATGACGCTACTGGTAAAACCGGCATGCTCCATCTCGTTCAATCCCTTGATGGTAACACCACCGGGAGTCGTCACCAGGTCGATGGCTGCCTCTGGGTGCAACCCCGTGGCCTCCAACAACTCTACGGCACCACGCATGGTCTGCATCACAATCTGCTTGGCATCGTCGGCCTTGAAACCTAACTCCACACCTCCTTCTGAGGCTGCGCGGATATAGCGCATGGCGTAGGCAATGCCGCAGGATGCCAACGTTGTGCCGGCTGCCAGGTGTTGCTCGTCGGTCAACAGCGTGTGTCCCATGGAGTCAAACAGCGCCTTCACCTGTTCTGTCTGCTGAGGTTGCGCCTCTGCTGCCGGCACCAGGAATGTCATGGACTGCAATTGGGCAATGGCAATGTTGGGAATGCACAGGAACAACGGAATCATCTTGCCATCCTTTGTCAGCCATGTGGTGATGTCCTGAGATTTCACTCCAGCTGCTACCACAACCAACAGTTGCTGATTATAGTCCAGTACGTCGCGCAAACTGGTCAGAACCTGTTCCACAAGCCAGGGCTTGACGACAACACATACCACATCGGCCCCCTGAGCGGCCAGTTGATTGCTGGGAGTGGCAGTAACGCCCATGTCAGCAAAGCGTTTCCGTGTCTCGGCTACTGGGTCGCTGACGGTGATGTCTTCGTTCTTGACATAGTCTCCTTTGATGAGGCCCTCGGCAATAGCACCTCCCATGGCACCTGCCCCTATGATTGCTATTTTCATTGTCGTCTTATAGTTAAAATGCAATTATGGTGCAAAGATACTGCTTTTATCAGAAAAAAGAGCAGTTTATAGAAGATTTTTTAAGAAAGTGCGCTTGTTTACTGACGATTTTTCAAGAATTTCGCTAGTTTACTCCCATTCTGGAAGTATCCACGTCCTTGGTTCTCTTCTCCTTGTACTTGCCTATCTTATAGATGATGGAGATGGATGCTGATGCCCAATCTTGCTTGATGTTCATGTGATAGTCTTGATTGCCTTGTACTGATTTTGTAGAGAATCTACAAAAATAGTACGATTCTTTTTATTGTGTCTATAAAAATAGAAACAAAAAATAAGGAGTGTCTACTATTTCCTTTCTTTTTTACGTTATTATAATGGTATCATCAAAATTGATGGTGCAAAGGTAAGGAGATGCCGACAAAAGAAATCATCGTATTGGCTTTATGCCCCTAACCAAAAGGTAAGTATTGAAGATTATGAAGAAGAAACACAATTATGATTATTGCCAAGCCGCTCCTGTCTTGGAATGGATGAGTCAGAAGTGGGCATTGGTCGTGATGCTCCGTATAGAGGAATACGAAAAGGAAAGCATCCGTTTCAGCGAACTTTTCCGAACAATCCCCCAGGTTTGGAAAAAGTACTTGCGTCCACGCTTGATTATCTACAGCAAGAAGGACTTGTCTTTGCTTACTCATGGAGGAATGTATGAGGATTTGCAGCAACTGCTAGGTCGTGAAGTTGACTTGGTAGTTGATGGCTCTTTGCGTCCGTATGCTCAGGAGAGTGTGGAACGAGATAAAATCTTGGTATATGAGAGAGCTAGTTAGGGATAAAGGAAGACTGGAAGATATTGTGGAGTTTTCTTCCAACGTACTCAAAATCATTGATGGGATAGAGTTTGAGGAGTTTTCCTCAAATATTTTAGTCTATTTTGCAACGATGAAAAATATAGAGATAGTAGGCGAGGCTGCTTATATGCTGACCAAGGAATTCAAGGCAAGTCACCCGGAGATTCCTTGGAAACAGGTGGAAGGTATGCGCCATGTTTTGTAACCATCCCACTTCCACCGTTGGAGGTTAAAAACTAGCGGCATCATAGTTTCATCTCTGATCCTATGATGCCGCTTTGTATAGTTATTGATATTTGCCGACTTATTTCTTTAGTTCCTTTGCTATTCTGTACGGCAACAGACTTTCGTATTCTTCTTTAGTCATGTTGGCATGCAGTCTGGCCTTGTCTGTTTTCAGATATTCATGTGTAGTCCATCCTGTAATCTCATCTCTTCTCTCGGAGCACAATTCTTGAGTTCAGAAATTACTTACTTTACAACTACCTTCTTGCCATTTATAATCACGATGCCGTGATAAGAGCCGTTCACTCTTTGTCCACCTATGCTGAACCTCTCCTGAGCATTGCGATTCGAAATGCTCTGTAGATTTATATTGGTAGGTGTATCTGCATCGCTCGTCTTGATGACGATGTTATCTATATTCATGCTTAGCACACTGGCATTGATGCCACCGATATAGAGTGTGAAGGAGTTGCCACCCTGTACATTTTCCAGAGCGATACTCATTGTCTGCCATTTAGCAGGAGCATCCTGACTCTGGATAGTGCCCACAGCAGTGTTCTTGCTGTCAATGCAGACCTTGATTTCCTTATACTTATTATCATAGCCACTGGCTGCAAATGCATAGTCAAATGTCAGTACATCGTAGTCGCTCAATGTCTTGCCCTGAGGCAGGGTGAATGTAAGAGCCAGATATTCTTCATTCTTATAGCTGCCTGTAGTGAAGTTCAGCGCCTTGTTGTCTGCATCGGCAGATACTACAGAAGCAGAACCACCATTTGCATTTTCCACAGTGTAAGGAGTATCACCTACACCATACTTCTCAAAGTCATCAAGCACAATTTTCTTTGCATCAGAGTCAGGCCCCTCCTGTCCACCACCAGGATTGTCGCCAGCCTTTTTGACGAGGCAGATATTGTCGAAGTAGTATGAAGTAGCAGCTTCGCCGAGGTTGAAGATGATGCGGTTGACACCCTCGTTTGTTATGGTCACCTCGTATGTATATTCAGCCCAGTCTGTTGTCAGGTCGATGGCCTGCTCTTGCTCTGCTGTGTATGGGTCCTCGCCCATTGTTAGCGTAACGCCTGCCTGTGACTCCACATCAGCCTTCGCCTTGAACGTCATGGTGTATGTGCTGCCAACGGTGAGTGTACTGTTCAGCATGTAGGCAGCCTGCTTGTTCCATCTGTTGTCTGTAGCAACCTTATTCTCCACCTTCAGACAGTAGTTGCTTGCATATCCTCCTTCAACGATAGTGCGCTCAAAGTTTTCACCCCATGAGTTCCAACCGTTCATCTGGCCATTCTCAAATCCCCATGCACCTTCAGACAGGATGTTGTCTGCTGGATAAGTCTCTGGTTGAGGACCATCACCTTGTTCGTTGACGCATACCAGGCGGATATTGTCGATGTAATAGATACCATCGTTGGCATTGTCGCTGCAGAGGCCACCAATGAGAAGCTTGAAGCTGTTGGTGTCAGTAAACTTACCATTCAGAGGAACAGAAATATTCTCAGTCTTTCCAATGCAATCCTTTGTGTCATGCTGGATGATCATATTGTTTATGTCGTTCAGCCAAACCTTTACACCAGAGTTGTACTCAGCACCCTTATACTGGATAGAACCTGCCTCATAGTAGATAGTGAAGTTTATAGCAGTGAACTTGTTGCTGGAGAGCGTTGTTCCTTCTGGCAGTGTCACATCGATAGCGTAGCAGCCATTAGCTTGGTATGCATCTCCGATGTTGATTTTGAGAGCCTTCTCACCCTCCATCTTGTGCTCTCCGCTTACTGTAGCTTTACCGCCGTTGTTCTGCATATCAGTAGTAGTGCCTACAGTCTTGCCTTCGAAGTCCTCAATCATGTAGTACTTCACGCTATTCTCTGTAAAGTAAGTACCGTTGCGTGAGTCAGATGTATCGCCAGGTGTAGGACCAGGTCCAGGTTCAGGAGCACCGTTAGGTCTGAGTTTGAGGTTGTCCACATAGCAGATGCCGCTACCTGCTCTTACACCGAGACCAAGGACAAACTCGTTGTCGGTATTGCCAGCAGGCACTTCAACAGAGATATGCTTCCATGTGCCCTGCTCGGTTGTTGCGCCTGTGCTTTCCTCGTGAATAGGCTGGTCGTAGTCGTTAAGGAAAACCTTCAGCGTCTGATTATCATAGCTTGTACCATCATAGAGGATGTCAAACTCGATGCTCTTGTAGTTGCCGCCGAGAGTCTTGCCCTGAGGCAGACGGAATGCATGATAGTAGTAGTCGTCATACGACTTAGGTTCTATGCTGACGACATGGTTAGAACCATTCTTTGGATCGGCAACCAGAGTAGCCGCACTTGACGAATTGTCTCTGCAGTGCATATAGTACTCCTTGCCCTCAGGAACATTTTCAAAGTCGTCGATGACGAGGTAACCATTGCTGTCAGTCTTGTACTGCTCGTCAAGAGCTGTGGTGAGGACCTCTGCAGGTTTGTACATCTTGAAGTTGCCTGATGCGTGCAGGTAGCTAAGGAAGTATAGGCAGCCGTCGTAGTAACGGAAGCGACCGGTAGGGAAAGTCATCTCAAAGAAGTCATCGACGAAATCCCATGCGTACTTCTGGTCGGAGATCATCGCACCAACAGCATTACAGCCTACAAGGCCTGGTGAGTGGTCGGCACCATATACTGGATTACCGTTGAGTTCATAGAGGGCTACATAGTTCTTCACGCCAACGCCATTGAAGAAGTCGAGGAGTTTCTTTGTCTGGTTGTATTCGTTCTCGCTGCCCTTGAACCACATATAGTCTGTAGCCATGTGCATAGCGCAACGCCATGCGTCATAGCGGAAACCTGCATGCTCACCAGCTCGTGGGCCGCCGCTAAACTCTGCATAGTCAGGCATGAGACCGGTTGTCTCGTGGGCAAAGAGAGGGTACATCTCGCGACTCTTGTCTGCACATGCCTTCCAGAACTGTCGGTTGTTGTTTGCCCACTTCGACCAGAGCTCGTAGAATGCAGGCATGTGGTATGATGGGTCGGTGTGTACTGCCGACTGTGCGTATGGCACGAAGACAATCTGATGGTCTGCATTGAACATGTTGACATGCGAGGAGTTGATATAGTGTCCCTTGCTCAGCATGTTGTCGAGGATATAGTTTGCCTCCTTCCAGTAGTCGATACCGGTAGATTTATTGCCCCATCGGCCTGCTGCAAACATGAGGGCTGTAGCGATATACTCGTCACCGTCAGGTGCGGCATTGCCATCCTTGATACTGCCGTCAGTATTCAACTGCCATGCGAGGTAGCCCTTGTTTGCTCCCGACTTGTGCATACTGTGGTTCTTGGTGAAGCGCCACAGTTTGTCAAACTCCGTCTGCATATTCAGCTGTACGCAGATCATCATGCCGTATGAAAGGCCCTCTGTACGTACATCACTATTACCTGTGTCGAGGATATATGCCTCGTCGTCGCCCAACTCGTAGTACAGGCGTCCGTTTGCTGCGTCGCCCTCAAAGAACTGTTGCTTTATTGCCTGAAGCTTGCTGTTTATCTCCTCCTGTGAGTAACCAGCCTCCTGCAGAATGTTGCGATACTGTCCCGACTGCCATACGCTCTGCTGAGGCAGCACCGGAGTTGGCCTTACGGCCAGTGCCTTGACAAATTCAAACTCTATCTTGTCAATGTAAGTATCGTTAGAACCGTTATCATTCTCCAGGTTCAGCTTCACGTCCACAGAAGATGCGTCCAGATACAGCTTTGTCGTCACTTGCTGTACAGAAGGTGCAGTGCCACTGAACGACATGTCGGCCATTTTCTTTCCACCGACGTAAAGAGCCACTCCAGCAGCCGTGCCGTTGTTTGATGCGCCCGTCACCTTTATGTTATACACTCCGCTGCCGTTGGTCAGGCTAACCACACCGGTAGCATTGTCACCATTGCCATAGAGAGCCACTCCCTGGAACGGGCTGCTACACGTCCCGGCATATGGGCCGCCTAAGGTCATTGTCTCAGCCTCAAGGGTCTGAGCTTGCATCCCGACGCAAAAAGCGAGGGCTGCAATTACTGATAATACTTTCTTTGTCATTGTGTTAGTATTATATAGATATTTTGCAAGACTATATTGATATGTTTCTTTCTGATTAATCCACTTCCCAGTCGCCCCCTTGTATACCGCCCCATGGGTCTTCTTCTTCTTTCTCATCAACCTCAATCTTTACAGGTTTTTCGGGTCTTGAGGCAGAGAGGATGTTTTCTGAATCGCAGAACGTCATCACCTCTGCAATAGGTTTTGTATATTCTTTTTTCATCTTTATTATTCCTTGATTTAAACGTCCTTTTCTTCTTCACTCACTACATCCCCTACCCCGTATGCGGGGAAGGGATGACTGTGAATTAATGCTTGTTTCTCTTACTTCACCATCACTTTCAGCACTCTGCCTGTAGAGGTGCGAATGATGTTGAGTCCCTTATTCAGCGACTTGGTCTTCATGCCGCTTGGGCTATACACTTCCTCAATATTGAAGTCCTCTGCAATGAAAGCTGGGGACGAAATATGTGTTACGTTATCTGGAACTATCTCAAAATTAAACATCTTCGGCATCTTCTTAGCGCCAGACTGCTGTTGCTCGCCCTGAACAGGAGCGCTGTATAACTGAGATCCATTGAATGAAGCTCGCATTGGTCGGACACTCATATTGCCACCGTTCATATAGAATGTGCCTCCCAAGAAACCGTATGCATAACCTGTAGCAATTACGACTGGCTGGAATACACCCTCCATTGTTATGTTTACCTCCGTATTCTCTACTCTTTTTGTCACTTTCGTAGGAGTAAGATTGAAGTCCTCTGGCTTAACACTGGTATTTGATAGTTCCATATCTCCAGTGCCTATCAGGTATGGCTGACCAGCCTCCATTCCACCAGTATGACTTTTGAATTGGAGTGTGTATTGATCTTCACCGCCTACTGTTGCCTTACCCATCGACGTAAAGTCATATAACTTGGCACCTTTATCAGATACTTCGGTTTGTGATATAGGGAATGGCAGACAGACTGTAGAGTAATTACTTGTCACATTACGGAAGTACGTTGTCTTGTCGAATGTAGGGAAGTTTGATGCCACTTCCTTTGATATATAAGGCTTCTCTGCATCGTAGAGCTCAAGCTGGAGGATGCGGGTGTGAGTATCGTAACTATTCTTGAAGCAGTTATCTCCGAATCTATCTGGTATAGACTTTAGTATTATTACTACATTATCTTTAGTAAGACCATTAAAAGCATTATTACCAATTGCCGTGATATTCTCAGATACTATAACCTTGGTTATTGAACTGTTCTTAGCGCTCCAAGGCTGATTACCATTAAAATCAGGCATAGGGCCACTACCTGTTACGTAAAGTGTCTCACTTTCTACTTTTGACCATGTATTGGTCAGGGCGTTCTGCGTATAGGAACCATCAGTAGCAAGACGAATATTCGTAATCAATACTTCAAACAGATATGTTGGAATTCCACCAATATATAAATCAAATTCATTTTTATCCGTCTTGATGTCATCGGTAAGTTTTATCGTACCCGTATGCCATGGACTTTGAGATTCATCACCAGTCTCAAATGTTGGAATAGTATTTTCAGTCCACTGTATACCAGACCAGTAAAATTTCATCTTTTTGTAATTTCTATCATTACTTATTGCTTTATAATCAAACACAAAAGAAGAGAAATCACTTAGTGTCTTACCTTCTGGTAGTTTGCAATGGAAAACAAGATATTCTGTGCTTACATTGTTACCTGATTTGAAATCCAGAACATTTCCATATTTCGGATCAGCTACTATTTTTGCAGAACCAGGTTCAGATACTGCGTAAGATTCGTGATTGATAATTGTCCATGTATCGTTTACAGCAGCATTTCCAAAATCTTGAAGCATATAGAACATACCATTTTCTACATATGTGCCATTTGCAGAATTTGAAGCAAGAACTGTTATTTCCTTAGACACAGGAATTACATCTCCACCATCCTGTGAACTAACAGTGATAGTTGCAATACCAGTACTCTTTGCGGTAAGATTACCATTCTGGTCAACATCGATAATAGAGACGTCGCTTGATTCCCAAGTCACATTCTTGTTAGTCGCATTATCTGGAGTAATAGTAACAGTACACTGAGCATTAGTACCAACATTCATTGTGTTAGGCGCCAATAAAGAAATACCTGTTACAAGTATTGGATCTGTAACCTCAACCGTTGCTACGTTAGAGGTTGCAGAACCTGCTGCATTGGTTGCAACGCAATAGTAATAGTATGTATTCTGAGTTTCGGTTGGTTCTGAATAAGTCGCAGATGTTGCATCATTGATTATAGTACCATTTACATTATTAGCCCAAATAGCATACAATACAGTTAAAATTAAACATAATTTTTTCATATCATAAATTTTTACAAAGAAACATCAATACAAACATTAGTGATTCCAAAATGATTAAACGTATATGTTCCCAAATGTGATGATTTCATATTCGCAGGGACAATGGTACTTAAGTTTTTTAGCGTTGTTTTAATTCCAGATTTACTCTGAAAATGCGATTCAAAATTACAACTTAACATTTTGAATGCAAAACAATTTTGTTATTCTTTTATTTTTTTTTGCAGTCGTTAACAGATAATACTATTGTACCATCTACTCAGTAATTGGCCTCCTGCCAATTACTGAGTGTATATTTCGGTACGTTTGCAATGTAACCATCCCACTTCCACCGTTGGAGGTTAAAAACTAGCGGTGGTAAAATGGTGTTGAAGTAAACATATGGTGCTATGCCCAGCAGATTGCATGACAAAGGTACGAAGATCTTTGCATTCCTAAAATACGCCCTATGTGGGATGGTTACCATGTTTTGGTGCATGGTTATTCGCAGGTGTTGCCTCGAGAAGACGTGTACACGCAAGAAGGACGTTGCTGAAAGTCCCTCATAAAAATGTGATGTGTTTTGCTTTCTCGCTAATTTTCAGCATATTTTCAGCAAAAAACTACACTTTTCCTATAAGGGAAAAAAAGCAGCAAACCGCAAAGGGCTTGCTGCTCAAGATAGGAGTGTTTCCTATTTCTTTTATGGGTTGTATATATGACTGAAGAGCTGTTGAATTGGCTTTCCCTTTGGCCGCCGAACTTTGTTTCTTCACTCTTCACTCTTCGTTCTTCACTTTCTATACTTCCTTCAATATGGTTTCCAATCTTCCGATGAAGTCATCCACATTCTCCTTGGTCAATACCAATGGAGGGAGGATGCGGAGGATGTTGGTGCCGGCGCAACCGGTGAAGCAGTGCTGCTCGTGGATGAGCTTGCTGCGAACTTCCTTGTGAGGAATATCGAGTACGGCTCCTACCATCAAACCACGGCCACGAACTTCTGTGATGTGGCTGTTGTGCTTCTGCAACTCCTTCAGCTGGGCGATGAGATATTCACCAACCTCATGCGCATTCTGTACCAGGTTCTCCTTCTCAAATACATCGAGAACGGCGAGAGCGGCAGTACATGCCAGATGGTTGCCACCAAAGGTTGTACCCAACTGACCATATACAGGAGTAAACTCTGGAGAAATCAATACGCCACCCATCGGGAAACCATTACCGATGCCCTTGGCCACGGTGATGATGTCAGGCTTAATGCCTAACCATTGGTGGGCGAAGAACTTACCCGAACGTCCGTAGCCGCACTGTATCTCGTCACAAATCAGTGTGACACCGAAACGCTTGCAGGCATAGGCCAGTTTCTGGGCAAAGTCGGGAGTGGCCATGCGAATGCCGCCAACGCCCTGTATGGGCTCCAGAATGACAGCCGCCACTCCACCGCGTGACAATTCGCGAACCCATGGCTCGATGTCGTTTAGCGGAAGGAAGCGCACATGGTGGTTGTCATTGAGGGGTGACACAATCTTTGGATTATTTGTTACCTCAACGGCAAGGGATGTGCGACCATGGAACGAATGCTCGCAAGCCAGAATCCTTGTGCATGTCGGATTCTTGAACGATGCCAGCTTCAGTGCATTCTCATTGGCTTCGGCACCGCTGTTGATGAGGAACAGTTGATAGTCCTCATAGCCGGAAATCTTACCCAGACGTTCCGCCAGCTCTACCTGAAGCTTATTAACCACGGAATTGGAGTAGAAGGCAATCTTATGCAACTGCTCCTCTACCTTTTTTATATAATGGGGGTGAGAATGACCAATGGAGATGACGGCATGTCCGCCGTACAGGTCTAAATACTCCTGGCCTTTGTCGTCCCAGACCTTACAGCCTTGTCCCTTGACAATATTCACGTCGAAGAGGGGATAAACGTCAAATAGTTTCATTGTGATGTCGTTTTTTTTTGTTATTTCGTAATGCTGATATGCCGTTATTCCTTAGAATGCGCTTGCTTTCAGTCGCAGACCGGTGGTTTCGTCAATGCCAAACATTAAGTTCATGTTCTGAACCGCCTGTCCGACGGCACCTTTCAGCAGATTGTCGATGGCGGACGTTACAAGCAGTTTGTCGCCATATTTCTCGCAGTGAACCAAGGCCTTGTTGGTGTTTACCACCTGCTTAAGGTCGATGGACTGGTCGCTGTGGTGTGTGAATGTGGCGTCGGCATAGAACTGCTTGTAGGCCTCAATAATGTCCTCAATGGGTGCCTTGGTCTTGATGACGGCAGTGCAGAAAATGCCACGGGAGAAGTCACCACGATAGGGGATGAAGTCAATGTCTGCGTCAAGATAGCCTTGCACCTGCTTCAGACTCTGGCGAATCTCGGCAATGTGCTGATGCTGGAAGGGCTTGTAGATGCTCAAGTTATTGTTACGCCACGAGAAATGAGTCGTGGCACCGGGTTTCTGCCCGGCACCTGTGGAGCCTGTGATGGCATTTACCGCGACGTCTTCTTTCAACAGATTGAGATTGGCGGCAGGTAACAGCGCTACCTGTATGCAGGTGGCAAAGCAGCCGGGGTTGGCAACATGCTGGGCTTTTTGGATTTCTTCCTTGTTAATCTCCGGAAGGCCATAGACGTAGTCATGGTCGCCCTTGATACGGAAGTCCTGTGCCAGGTCGATAATCTTGACATGGGCGGGGATGGTGTGCTCCTTCAGAAACTGTTCGCTCTTGCCGTGGCCGAAGCAGAAGAATACCACATCCACGTCGTTAAAGGGCATCTCATCGGTGAACCTCAGGTCGGTATCGCCGATAAGTCCCTCGTGTACGTCTGATACCAGATTGCCGGCATTGCTCTCAGAGTTAGCAAACACAATCTTGGCTTCAGGGTGATTCAGCAACAAACGGATGAGTTCTCCGCCTGTGTAGCCTGCTGCACCTAATATACCTATTTTAATCATCTTTACTACGAATTACACGAATTTCACGAATTAGTTGCGCGTAGCTATTAGTATAATTCGTGAAATTCGTAGTCGTTATTATTTATCTATGTTCGTCCTTGTGGATGCCGTAGTACACACGTAACGGTGTGCTCGAAACCTTGATGAAGCCTTTGGCCTCGTCGGCTGTCCAGCCGGTCTGGGTCTCGCCGTATTCGCCGAGCTTCGACTTTGTCAGGTCGTTGGCAGAGTCAATACCTACGGTCTCGAATCCGTATGGGCGTAACTTCAGAATGGCGGTGCCGGTCACGTTGCGCTGGCTTGAGGTCAGCATGGCCTCAATGTCGGGCATGACGGGCTCCAGATACTGGCTCTCGTGCAGGAACATGCCGTACCAGTTGGCTACCTGGTCTTTCCAGTACTGCTGCCACTTGCTGAGCGTTGACTTCTCCAGCAGGCGGTGTGCCTCGATAATCAGCTTCGGGGCAGCAGCCTCGAAGCCTACGCGGCCTTTGATGCCGATGATGGTGTCGCCTACGTTGGCATCGCGACCAATGGCATAGCTTGCGCCAATTTCCTCAATCTTCTGGATGGCCTTTACCTTGTCGTCGAAATGCTCACCATTGACGGCAACAATCTCGCCCTTCTCGAACTGGATCTTCAGCAACTGTTCCTGCTCTTTGGCGGTCACGTGCTTCAGGTAGGCATCCTCTGGCAAACCCTGTGTGGGGTCGAGCAGTTCGCCGCCGCAGATGCTGGTACCCCAGATACCTACGTTGTATGAATACTTCAGTTTGGTGAAGTCAGCAAAGAAACCGTGTTCGTTCAGGTAGTCAACCTCTTCCTTACGGGTCAGTTTCTTGTCGCGTGTCAGTGTGATGATTTCCACGCCGGGAGCCATGACCAGGAATGTCATGTCGAAGCGAATCTGGTCGTTGCCGGCACCCGTCGAACCGTGTGCAATGGCATCGGCACCTATCTCCTTGGCGTAGCGTGCAATGGCGATGGCCTGGAAGATGCGCTCGCTGCTCACCGAGATGGGGTAGCAGTTGTTGCGCAGCACATTGCCGAAAATCATGTACTTCAATGACTTCTCGTAATATTCCTGCGTCACGTCAAGCGTTACGTAGGCCTTGGCGCCTAACTTAAAGGCGTTTTCCTCGTTGGTCTTCAACTGTTCTGCACTGAAACCGCCTGTGTTGGCGCATGCTGCATATACGTCCCAGCCGTCCTGGGTCAGTTTCATCACGGTGTAGCTGGTGTCCAGTCCACCACTGAATGCTACTACTACTTTTTTCTTGTTGCTCATATTGTGTTTCTTGTTTTTTAGTCTTTTAATTGTTTAATTCTTTCCAAGACATCCTCAGGTATCTTGGACGGAAGGTGTTCCTCTGGGTCGTAAAGCATGGCTGTGCAGATGCAGTATTTGCGTCCCGTACGGTGCAGGACATCTACGTTGACACACCCTTCACAACCGCGCCAGAAGGCTTCGTCATCGGTCAGGTCGGCAAATGTTACCGGCTGGTAGCCCAGTTCCGTGTTCATCTTCATGACCGCAGCACCGCTGGTCAGCGAGAAAATCTTAGCATGTGGCCAGCGTGTACGGGCCAGCGAGAAGGTCATGTCCTTGATTTTCTTTGCCACACCGCGACCGCGAAAGTCGGGATGCACTATCAGACCACTCGTCGTTACGTATTGTTTGTTGCCCCATGTTTCGATGTAGCTGAAACCGGCAAAGCGCCCGCCACAAAGGGCAATGACGGCCTTCGCCTCCTTCATCTTGGTGGCTAAGTACTCATGTGTTCGTTTGGCAATACCCGTTCCACGTACCTTGGCGGCATCGGCTATCGTCTGCAGAATAGTATCTACGTAGGCCTCGTGCTCGGGGCCAGCCACTAAAACTTCTATTTCTTCTGTCTGTTCCATTATTTTACTATGAAATCTTTACAATGAATTGTAAACTGAAAACTATTTCATGTTTGGTACAACTTCACTCAGCGCATCAATGACCTCCTTTTCGCTGTAACCCTGCTTGATGACAATGAAAATGGTATCGTCTCCGGCAATGGTTCCCAGAATCTGGGGAATATCGCTGTTGTCAATGTTCCATGCAATAGAACTTGCATACCCGGGACGGGTCTTGATAACTCCCATGTTGGAAGAGAAATTGATGGACACAAAACCTGGCACCTGCATCATCTCTCTTACTTGTTGGGGAGTGCTGACACGTTTATACATGGTCTCATTGGGCAACACATAGACGTAGTTGCCACTCATGGAGGCTGCTTTGGCAACTTTCAGCTGTTTCAAGTCACGGCTCAGCGTCGCCTGGGTCAGTTTGTAGCCTTCTTGCTGCAATGCGTTCAGCAACTCTTCCTGACTGCCTAACTGCTGACTCGAAATAATCATTCGAAGCGCCTCTAATCTATTGTTCTTAATCTTCATCAATCGTATATTTATACTAAAACGGCTGCAAAATTATACAATTTCGCGCATTCTGCCAAGGCTTCATGCATTTTTAACGCATTTTAAGGTGAAGTTTTCTTGAGAACGTAGCTATAATCACATTGTTTTACGGCACTTCTCCTGAGAGAAACGCCGAGTAGTAGGGACGAAGGTGCCGAGTTGAAGGGACGAAAGCGGCACCTTCAAGGGGAGAAGGTGCCGTTTCCTTGGGGGTTGAGCGCTCGCTCAAATCACTTTGAACGGGCGCTCAAAACACTTTGAACGTTCGCTCAAAACACCTTGAACGCCCGT
>JAEEGH010002482.1_pt1 | contig 49867 bp, 38 predicted proteins | sample 9134181 | NCBI WGS metagenome assembly JAEEGH01 (sample SAMN16246544, study PRJNA631951) | gut metagenome | biome: gut microbiome; feature: rumen; material: DP-attached | host: Bos | place: Iran: Karaj | collected 2018-10
GCGGACCAGTATTATTGCAATGCCATCATGAACGCTGTAACCGAAGCGAAAAGAGACCTGCAAAACGCTCAGGTTGATTTAGAAAAAAAACGTTCCCGTTATCATGATTAAGGCAAATTATGCAAACCCCTCAAGAAGCAATAACAGCTTTGCGTCAGAAATTTCCTAACGGCATGCCTAATGTTCATTCTCTTTCGGATGAACAAAAGGCTTGGTTGCATATGAAGATACAGTTGCTTGCTAGTGAAGTTTCTCCTTCTCTTACAATTATGCAGCTTCAAAAAATTGGGAAAAGGTTAACTTACGCAACAGAAAGCATCCCCGATGATGAAATGCAGAGAATGGTATCGTTTGTATTTGAAAATATGGCTGAAATCGAACATGTTGTACGTAAATAAGGTTTACTATGGGACATAAAATTAATGCCGCTCGTAAATATGCACATAAAGCCATCAAAGTTATAAAAAGCTTTGTAGCCAAGTATCCTGACGGAATCGAAGACACCAACTTGATAAACGAAGAACAACAAGCATGGATTGAGCGGTCCATTCAAATAATCCGTGAGAATGTTAAACATGTCTGGTTTCCAAACGGGAAACCCAAATGGTTCGAGTCCTTGCGTGTTTCTAGAAATACAACCTCTCATCAAACGGAGTTTTCTGACAAGAAAACTTTTGAACAATCATGTAAAAATTTTTGTCCTAATATTAGCGATATCTTGAGAGACCTTCGGGCGATTCTTCCAAAGCAAAAAACATTTTCTAGGGAAAAACGTAAATTTGAGAATTTTGCGCCAAACAGCGCTTTTGGTTCCGAAGCGGATCGAAAGCAACTTATTGATGCAATGGAAGACATGGCTTCTCCTGTTGAGCCTACCGAGATTAAGATTGAATTTCCCCAGAACAATTATGCAAAACTCGCTGAAAAAACTTTTTCAGACATTCTTGCCCATGATGACATAAAGGATTACATCCAATCTCACGAGGGCGTCTCAGAAAATATCCAGACGGACATTCTTGAATGGATGCAACAAACAAAGGAGGCTCTTGATAGGGAAGATCCTTTCCTAGACGAATCTATTTTTATAGAGCAACAAAAGAAATTGTCCACTATAGAAGTAGCTACAGATTTAACAAATGACAATTCAAAAATTCAATATCATTACAGACGTTTGCCTTCTGTAAGTGAATCAAAACGAGGCTCAATTGCCCCAAGCGATCTTAATTTTGATTTCTATAAAAATCAGTTTGCGGAACAGAAAAAAGAGCCGAAAAAGGCTGATAAAGATAAAACGTCTGTCCAATGGAAATCCATGGAACAGCTAGAAGTTCTTCGTAGGAATTTCATAGGTGACATGGAAAAAAGCTTTATTGACCGAAAAAACAAATGGGAACAAGAACGTATTGACGAGCTGCGAAAGGTGTTCCTAGAGGAGCTGTATAAAAAAATACAGAACTTCAAGCGTCTTGAAAAACTTCTTTCTCCGTTCATTAAGAACTTTGGACGACTTTGGGATTTGTCTGAAGGAATATTTGAAACCAGTGGCTTTGAAATTTTAGAGCAATTTGCGAAACTCCTTGAGCAAGATCAATCTTTGCAAGAACTTGCGGAAATCTTGGGCAAACAAAATCGTGCGCAATCCATTTTTGAAAAGGAACTTCGCGAAAAGGTTGTCAAAAAAACGGAATGGCATCCTCAAAACGCCTATCGTGGAGAGATTAAGGGAATTTATTTTTCAAATGACATATCTTCGGTCCTGCCAAGTGAATTGGCTTTAATGAAAAATCCGGCTACAAAGAAACTTTTCCAGCTACGGTTTGCACAAAAGCAGCTGTTATCTTTTGAATACCAAAGAAATGTCGCAAGGACAAGAGAAGAATCTACGCAAGAAGAGGTTTCCATCGAAAAGAAGGAACCCAAGGGTCCCATTATCATCTGTGTAGACACAAGTGGTTCTATGCAGGGAACACCGGAAAACATTGCAAAGACTGTAACATTTGCCTTATCTAAAATCGCTCTAGAAGAAGAACGAAAATGCTACCTAATTTCATTCTCTACAGGAATAGAAACTCTAGACATGAGCGACTTCAAAAAAGGCGATAGTTTGCAAAAACTTGTCCGCTTCCTACAGATGTCGTTTAATGGTGGCACAGACGCACGCCCGGCATTGCAACACGCATTACAAATGCTCCAATCTAACGATTATAAGACTGCAGATGTTCTTATGATATCGGATTTTGTAATGGCAAATCTTCCAAGCAATTTAATTAATGCCATTGAAGTAGAGAAAGAAAAGAATACCGATTTTTACAGCCTTGTGATCGGAACAAGCGGAAACCAGGGAACGATAGATTGTTTTAACCACAACTGGTCTTATAACACAAACGATATTCATGCTTCACGACATTTAGTTGAGCAACTGCATTCCATAAAAACGCGTCCCGCAAGTCAAGGAGAAGCTGACAATGCCGACAAATAAAAACGCCTTCTTGCGAATAAAAATTCTTGACGGACTACTTTCTGAAAGCGTCGCTCGACATTATACGATGTCGCAAATGGTTGAATTATGCAATAAAAAGCTTAAGAATTCTGGCAACGAAATAGTTGGTCGTCGATGTATAGAAAAAGATCTTGAATTCATTCAGGAAGAGTTCGGAATAATAAAAAGAACTCGTTCTGGGAAAAATACAATTATTCACTATGCAAATAGATCCGACAGCATTTTCAACCAAGGAATATCTACATCGGAACGTAAATTATTGCAAGCCGTCATACGTACTATAGGTCAAATGGATGGATTAGAAAACTTTAGCTTTTTGGGTCAGTTGGAAGAACCTACTGAAATGCCCAAACAGCCATCCATTGTCTTTGAAAAAAATGAATTTTTAAGTCGGCGAGACCTATTACCCAAGCTAATAAATTTTATTGAGAACAAAAAAACTATCGAAATGGAATACCATCCTATTCATAGTAAAAAAAAGAACAAAATCGAGCTATATCCGCAATTGCTAAGACAATATAATGCGCGATGGTTTTTGTTTGGTCTAGCAATGGATAAAAAGAAAATTTTGACTTTTTCTTTGGAACAACTAGACGATGTCAAAGAATCTTCAAAAAATTTTGAACCATGTAATATTGACTGGAATGAGTATTTTGACGATATGATTGGGGTTTCAAAAAAAGATAACGAAGAACCTCAAGAAATCATTTTCTGGGCATCGAAGAAAGAGTGCGCCTATTTAGATGGGAAACCCATCCACGCTTCTCAAAAGATGCTAAGAAAAAAGAATGCTGATGAAATACGACAAAAATATCATATTCCTGAGGACGATGGAAATTTTTTCAGCATAAATTGTATTATCAATTTTGAATTGAAAAGAGAAATGGCTTCGAAGTTTGGCGAAAGACTCGTTCTTGAACCAGAATCATTAAGAAACGAAATTTTTGACGATGTGAAAAAGATGATGGATCGATATGGCAAAATAAAAACCTTACACTAAAGCTAATATTTCTATCACCTTTCTTTTTTTTCATATATTCCCTATTATGAACACGGAAAAGAAAATAGCCCTGGTTATCGACTGCGACAACGCCAAGGTGGATGCTATTTACGGTATCATGAAAAACTCACCAAGTTTGGAGAGACGAGCATACGTAAGGCATATGGTAACTGGAAAGCAAGAATTCCAAGGAACAACAGCTTTTCCGTATCAAGAAAAAATAACCTTTTTTATTTCACAGAATCAGCAGGCAATGCCTGCTGAATTATATGTTTCTCGTAATCTACCTTAGCTTTGTTATCTTGCATTTTCAAATTCATTCACCCATTCTTTGACTTTCGCCTGCAAAAGCTTCTTGTCAGGCAGATACAATTCATAAGCGGATGCATAAATGATGGCTCAATTTCGTAAATGGTGTTTACGAAATTTTCGCGAGTGCTTGAAATTTGGGGTGTCAGAGATTTGACAGACTCTGTCTTCAAATTCGAAAGGTTCAAAAAAATTTCTTAAGCTTCGAGCTGACTGCGCAACACAACGACGTCTTCCAAAGAGAGTTCCGTAATTGCGACTATTTTTTCATCAGAATCACCGGCTTTTATCATTTTCTTCGCAATTTCACGAACACGTCCATCAACCTTCGCGTTGATGTCATCCGCGAATTCTTTGAAGACTTAGACACTTTTGCGCTTTCTGTCAAGGATCCGAACTTGAAAATGGTTTCCAATACAAGGGGCTTAATGAAATTTCACAACCCAAGTTCCGCGTTTATCAGAACCGATACGAGTAATGTAGCCTTTCTCTTTTAAAATCTTCATATTCTTATTTATGTGGACTAGAGAAATGCCGATAAGTTTCGACATTGCGTTTTGGGTTATTGAAGGATTTTTACGTAAAATATCTAGTATTTTCCGTTGTGTCTCGCTGATATCTTCGAAAGAATTTACATTAACCTTTTCATTAACCTTTTCATTAACCTTTTCATTAACCCTTTCGTCCTTGTGACTTGTCAAAACAGCCCCATCCAAAGCGTCATCAAGCAACACTGAAGTCCTAAAAACATCCCCTTCAGAAAATGTGGGGTCATCGCCGCCATAGGATTTTGCATAGGTAAATAGTTTGCGGACGCCAGAGCCGAGCTGATCGGCATATCCGATGTTGCGGAAGAAAGATGCAATAGTGGGATTCTTCGGTTTGGGTTCCAGATTCTCGGGCGTTATGATTTTTTCGCTAGAAGCACGGTTTGCGTTTTCCACATAAATCCGTCCGCGCTCTATAACGAACCTGGACTGAAACGAACTTGTATATTCGCGATGCATCAAGGTGTTCGAAATCATTTCACGAACAATAATATTACGCAGACTTTTACGGACCGCGTCTTCAACAAAGAATTTGTCGGGTAGATGCTTCTTCGCAAACTCGAAAAGCCGTTCATAGCTTTCGATAAGGTTCGTGTCCACAATTTCCCTGTCATCGTAGCGCTCCACATTTTCACGGCGTAACAGAGCATCTGTGCGGTAAGCGGGGCAAATACTGTGTATGACCTCGTCGCGGCCCAAGAGAAGTGCCGCCGCCAGGGTAAAGCCAGGTTTTCCGGTAGCGTAATCTATAGTGTAAAGGCTTGCACTCTTCAAAAGTTCGTTATCGTTCATATTTTGCCACGGATGGTTGCCTCCAGCGTTGTTTACCGCCAAAAGGCGGACCTTTCCAAGCAAGTCCATTCGCAGGTCCTTTTTCTTAAGATAGGGGAACACTCGTTGCTCGGTAAAAATTCCCTGCTTACGAATGAACATCTGCGCAATTTGCGAAGTTGCAGAGACTTTGACATCGGCGTCATTTATGCGGTCGTACACGACCCGCTTATAACTGTGCACCTCGGAACTCTGAGGCACATGAATGCGGATTAACGTCTTGCCGTTGTATCTTATGATTTCTGGATTAAGATATGTTGTCGGCTGAAATAAAGTCGGATTATTAGCGACATTGATGATGTTCTTTAGCATGTCGATGGCCGCATTTTCAGGAATTCCCTCGACTTTACCGTTATCAAGGACCCCGAGATAAATGTCGCCACCGAAACGGTTCAAGAAGGCGCATACAGATTCATAAACATCATCGCCAATACGCCCGCCCGCTCGCTTGAATTCTACAGCGACTGTTTCTCCGATTGCAAGAACACTTTTTAGTTTCAATGAAATTATTTGACGTAAAGTTTCGCTCGCCATAAGGCCTCCTGTGTTTGTTGTTTCTACTAGGAACGCCCTTGCAATATGGCAGAGCCAAATAAAACAAAAGCGCATCATTCCTTTCTACGGAATGACGCGCCGGGATGTAATGTAGCCAGATTTCAAAAAAGTGGCAAGGGGCTTAAGGAAATTTTACAATAGTTGCCAACTACGCTACATACAACGTCTTCTGGAAATCGGTGAAGAGTTTCTTCAAATCCTTGCCGGTCACGCCCATTTTATCGCAGGCGTCCTTGATGGTGCCGTACTTGAGCTTGACGAGTTCGGGCAGCTGATTCAACGATAGTTCATCGACTCCGTTTTCCACATACTGCTGCAAGACAAATTCCATGAAGGGAACTTGCTTTTCGGTTATTTCGTTCAGGATTTCTTCGTGCATCAGGCGCACTCTTTCGGCGCGCTCCATGGGGCTCTTGTTGTATGCGATGAGTTCCAGCACATCGAGCAGGTCGCATTTTTCGTTCTGCGTCAAGGCTTGCACTTGGCGGAGCCTTTCTTTGCTGAAGCCGTTGTCGTTCAAGTTCTGCAGCAACGCCTCGCGGGTCGTGGGGTCAGACCAGCGGGCTCGCAAATCCTGGCTATCCTTGAAGAACTCCGGAATCTTGCCGAAGAGAATTTTGATAAACTGTTCAAGCGTTATGAGTTCGCCATCAAACATGAACTTTTCTTCCCACTGGGCGCGCAATCGCAAAACATGCCCGTCGGAAAGTTTAATTTCAATGCATTTTTTCTCTTTCGTTTTTGCATCGCATGTGCACGGGAGATTGCCGCAGATTTTGCAAGGTTTCGGTTTGCGTGGCCCGCCGCTAGAGCCGCCATCTCCATCGGGATCTCCTCCGTCGGGCGGTTCCGGCGTATCTATAATTGGTTCACCATCCCACTCGGGGTCGCTGAAGTTCTTGCTTGCACCCACGAAGTCGTAAATCGTGAAGAAATACTTTCCGTCGAAAAGTCTTGTACCGCGACCGATAATCTGCTTGAATTCGATGATGTTGTTCACAGGACGCATTAGCACGATGTTGCGGACGTTCTTGGCATCTACACCTGTCGAGAGTTTTTGCGATGTCGTAAGGATTGTAGGCAACAGTTTTTCATTGTCTTGGAAAGTCTTCAAATCGGCTTCGCCCTTGTCGCCATCGTCACTGGTGACTCGCTTGCAATAATTCACGTTGGGCTTGCGAGAATGCTGATTGATGAGGTCTCGCAGAATGGCCGCGTGGGCCTGCGTCGCACCGAACACAATCGTTTTTTCGTCGGGGTCAATCTGTTTCAGGAATTCTTCTACTCTAAACTCATCGCGTTCGCGAATCTTGATATTGCCGTGATAAAAATCCGTTTCCGTATAAATTTTATTCGGGTCAATTTCGCCGCTTTCTACATCGTCTTCGGGATCGTAGATGTAATTGTCAATATTGCTAGAAGAAATCCGGACGCGGTAGGGCGTCAAAAAACCGTCTTCGATACCCTGCTTCAGCGAATACACATAGACAGGCTTTCCGAAATACTCGTAGGTGTTGGCATTTTCATTTTTCTTGGGTGTTGCCGTCAGGCCCAAGTGATACGCCCGCTGGAAATAATCAAGAATATCACGCCAGCGGCTTTCGTCATTGGCGGCACCGCGATGGCATTCGTCAATGATGACAAGGTCAAAGAAATCTTCGGGGTAATTTTCATAAACGAATTTTCCATTCAACGAGGTCATCATCGTCTGGAAAATGCTGAAATAGATGCTCGGGCCCTTGGGCACGCCTTTTGATTTGGCAATGGATTCCGGCGTAATGCGGCACATGGCATTTTCGTCAAATTGTCCGAAATCATTGAGTGCCTGATTTGAGAGGATATTACGGTCGGCAAGGAACAAGATGCGCGGCAAGCGTTCCGTTCCATCCACATTCCAATGCGCCTTGAAAATTTTCCAGCAGATTTGGAACGCGATGTATGTTTTGCCGGTTCCCGTAGCAAGCGTGAGCAAGACGCGTTCCTGCTTTCGGGAAATGGCATCCATGACGTTATTGACGGCGATTTCCTGATAGTAGCGCGGAGATTTGCCGCCATCCCTGTTGAACGGAACGGCATTCAGCTTGTCGCGGAGCGGATTGTTTTCAGGATAAAGTCGTTCCCAGAGTTCTTGCGGTGACGGGAAGGCATCGACAAAGCCCTCCTCACCCGTCTGCATGTCGATTGCCCAGATTTTATCGCCGTTGCAGGAATACGTGAAGCGGATATTCATGCGTTCCGCGTATTCCTTGGCTTGCGGCACACCCTCGCTTACATCGAGTTCGTCCTTTTTTGCCTCGACGATGGCAATCTTGATGCCCTTGTAAACCAGAAGGTAGTCGATTTTCTTGGGGTTGCGTTCGGTATGGCCGATTCGACCCGGTGCGATTTCGTAAGCGGACTGCTCCGTATAAATGGCGCTGTCCGGCGTCACTTCCCACAAGGCTTCTTTCAGCTTGGGGTCAATCTTCTTTCTTCTGGTATCGGACTCGTTCATACTTGCTGTCATTCCCGGCTTGACCGGGAATCTCCTTCGAAAGTTTTCTTCAGGATGGATTTTTTGAGTTCGTCGCAGTTGGCGATGATTTGTTTGTAGTTTGCTTCGAGGCGTTTAACGTTCTCGGAGAGTTTGTCTAGGCGGGCGACGATTTCTTTCTGGACGGAAAGAGGCGGGAGGGGGATTTTTATCTCCTTAAGTCTTGATGCTTTTATTCCAGTAGCAGTTAAGCCAGTTGCATTTTCTTTTATCATTCTTTGGAATTCAATCGATTGAAAATACCAATTAAAAAAAGGATTACAAATATTTTTTTCATTTTTAAATTGTTGAAAGACAATAACTCTTTGACCTGTTGAGAACACATCTAAATCAGCTATAGCAGAAAAACCAAGCGGAGCTTCTGTCGTAAACAATATATCTCCCTTATGCGCTATTCCACGAGATTGCCTTTTTTTATAATCTGATTCCGAAATAAAATCTCTTACTGAATAATCAATATATCCCATTCGAACATTTTTAGCCGTAATTAATGGAATACCTTCTTTTAATTTGTTTGGCGTTACTCCTCTATAATCGATAAAATTATAGACTTCCCCTAATTTTTTCTTTTCCCATAAAGTAGTACTAAACTCTTTCAACAGTTCAACTTTAAACAAATCTTTAACATTTTTTAGGTTGGTTTCGGCGTTTGTTTTGAGCGTTTCTATTTTTGAGAATTCTTCGTCAAGGAATTTGACTATACGTTTCTGCTCTGAAAGAGGGGGGATGGGTACATAAACTTTAGAAACAATATCCGTATTTAAATTTCTAACAGTAGAACCTTTAGCCTCTTGATCAAATTGTTCTTGTGCTATCGGTGATGATAGAAGATGGTAAAAGAAATTAACATCTAAATATTTCTGATAATTCTTTAATACAAGCCATCCGTCGTGAATACATCCATTTGTTTTTAAAATATACGGTCTACCAAAACTCATCGAATTTGACAAAAGAAAATCGCCACTTTCCACATATCTTGATTTTTTTATTCCAGATGGTTTAATTTTTTCTTCCGTACTAAAGATGTATTTCCCAGTTGGATCTGTATCGCCAATTTTTATCCAATTAATTCCATCAGCATCACTTGTTATATATTCTTTGATTGGACGAGGAGATCCTCCGCGCGCAATCTCACAAACTTCACCAAGTTTCTTCCATTCCCATTTGCTCATAACATTCTCCAAATACAGTTCTTTGTAATCACTGGATTGCTTCGCGTTGCTCGCAATGACGTTACCGTTTTTCCTCTGCGGTTCGGGGTTTTAGGGGCAGAGCCCCTAGGCGAGGGGGTAGCGGCCCTTCGGCAGGCTCAGGGACCTTTTCTCTGCCTTACTGCCGAAGGATAGCGAGGGGGAGACTTCCCCCATCATATTGACAAAGCCTCCAAGATTTTTTCGTTTTCCTTGTTGAGTTTCTGCATTTCCTTGATGATGGTTTTGGCGTCGCGGAGTTCGACTTCGGTTTTCTTGTTGGGATTTTTCACCGAGAGGTCGTATGTTTCGGGGTTCAAATCCTTGACGTTCACGGTCCACGATTTTTCGCTGTCGGTCTTTTTCTTCTGCAACTTCACGAATTCCGCAAGGTCGTCTTCGGTGAGCGGGTTTGTCTTGCCCAGATTGCGGCCAAAGTCCGGCTGGTAGTACCAGATTTTTTCGGTGGGGCGACCTTTCTCGAAAAAGAGCACGACGGTCTTTACGCCTGCGCCTGTAAACACGCCGCTTGGCAAATCGAGAATCGTGTGCAGGTCGCAATTTTCCAAGAGTTCCTTGCGCAACATGACCGAAGCGTTGTCGGTGTTCGAAAGGAAGGTGTTCTTGATGACGATGCCCGCGCGGCCGCCGGCCTTGAGCAGCTTGACAAAATACTGCATAAAGAGGTAGGCAGTTTCGCTCGTCTTGATGGGAAAATTCTGCTGGACCTCGGCGCGTTCCTTGCCACCGAAGGGCGGGTTCGCGATAATGACGTCCTTACGCATTTTCTGTTCCACGTTCGCCATGTTTTCGGACAAGGTATTTGTGTGCAAAATGTTCGGTGCGTTCACGCCGTGCAAAATCATGTTCATGATGCCGATGATGTAGGCAAGGCCCTTTTTCTCTTGTCCGTAGAAGGTTTTCTTCTGCAAAGTTTCCCTGTCGGCAACGCTCTTGACTTTCTGCTTCATGTAGGCGAAGGCTTCGCAAAGGAACCCAGCACTTCCGCAAGCCGGGTCAAGCACGGTCTCGCCGATTTTCGGGTCGATGATGCGAACGATGGTGCGGATAAGCGGACGCGGCGTGTAATATTCGCCGCCGTTACGGCCTGCGTTACCCATCCTGCGGATTTTGTCTTCGTACAGGTGGCTCATCTCGTGCTTGTCTTCGCTGCTCTGGAAACTCAGCGCGTCGGCATACCACAGGATTTCGCGGAGGTTGTAGCCGCTCGTTATTTTGTTGCGGAGTTCACCGAAGATTTCGCCAATCTTGTATTCCAACGATTGCGGCGTTGTGGCGGTTTCCTTGAACTTTTTGAGGTAAGGGAACAGCTTGTTGTTCACGAAATCCGTGAGGTCGTCGCCGGTGAGAGCCTTGGCGTGGTCAGGTTCGCCATTCTTTGTTTTCGGGGCGGCCCAGGTGTTCCAGCGGAACTTTTTTTCGATAATCCGTTCGTAGGTTTCGCCCTTGAGTTCGGCTTCTTCTTCGCGTTCGGCTTCGAGGTTGTCCAGGTACTTGAGGAACAGGACCCACGAGGTCTGCTCCACGTAATCCAGTTCGTTGCTGCAACCACCCTCTTTCCAGAGGATGTCATCGATATTGTTAAAAGTCTGCTCAAACATAAGGGCCTCATTTGCTAGCCCTTATATCAGTGCATTCAATCCACAAAAAAGGCGTGGTATCGAATGCACTTACTCATTTCAGGCTCTGGAAAACCTCTTCAACATAAGCACAAACGACCCACGCACAGGGTGCGTGAGTGTCTGCCTTATCCTCGTTGAAGTTCAAAATTTTCCAGATTTCGAAATGAGAGAATAAGAGCAATAACTCAAATTTCTATGCGCCCCAAACCGTGAGGAATGGGGCTATGTCAGTTATAATATATATAAAAAATCGGGGTAGAGATTGCTTCGCTACACTCGCAATGACAAAAAAGGAGATGCCGCATCAAGTGCGGCATGACAAGTTAGGGGGGAAGGTAGAGTTAGCTGGGCGTTGCGGGCTGGCGTCTGAAGCCCGCTAGAGGGGGTGGCGGATGGTTCGGCAGGCTCACCAACCTTTTCCGTCACTTTTCGCCTGACGAAACAGAAGTCAGGGGGAGGCCTCCCCCACCGTAGTTAAAACTTCGTGTCGACCGGGTTGAAGGTCATCTTGATGCCGGAGCGGATCCAGCCGTCGATGCCGTCTTCGTCCCTGTCGTGCGCGAGGTTCCTGTACTTGCGTACTCCGCCGCCCAGGTAGAATCCAAACCAGCTGTTATACTGCATGGAATAAAGGCCGTCGAGGACGTACTGTTTTTCTTCGATTCCCGACGGGGAGTATTCTTCCTTGATGGCGATGTCGTAGTCGGTGTAGAGTTCCTTGTCGCCCTGACGGAGCCAGGCGAGCGTCACCTTGGCGGCATGGCGTCCCCATTTCCAGCCGAGATCTAGCCACAGGTCAAGCGCGTCGGAGCCGCGGCGGTAACCGATGGGATAATCGACAAAGTACATGTCGGCGTAGTCGGGGTCGTCCTGTTCGCGATAATTGCTGCGGTAGAGGCGACGGCTAGAATATTCCAGCAGCGGAAGGCGTCCGTTGCCATGCAGCGGATCGGTACGCACGGCGTCGAAGCGCCACGAGAACGTTCCGTAGCGGCGTGTCGGGATTTCCTGATAGTAGCCCGCCATGTAGCTGATCATGCTGCGGTTCGTGCCCTTGTCGTCATCTTCGCCCACGGGACTGTTGATGTCTTCCATGCAAATTTGTCCGTAAAAACGGGAACCCTGGATCGGGGTAAAGCCGAGTTCAAACGAAGTGACCGCCTTGGTGTAGCCGCCCGCAAAATTATTGTGCAGGAACATGAACGGGTTCATGGAGCGGAATTCCAGGTCCTTGCCACCGACCATACTTTCTTCGATGACATAAGTCCAGAAATGCTTCGTCTCGACACCGATACGGTGGTACACGAGGTTTTTCACGTTCTCGTCGTAGATACGGTCACGCTGGTTGGCTGCCTGCTTGTCCTTTTCGGGACACTTCTGCTCGGCGGCCTCGGAACCAGCGGGATAGCGGCATCCCGTTTCGTCAGGTTCGCCGGGGACATCGTCAAAGAGCCACGCGTTCAGGGAAGAAAGCAGGAAGTCGTAGCGGAAGATGCCGGCCTTGAATTTCCAGTGCAGACCGTCGTGGTACGGCACGCCGCCAATCGTCAAATCGTTCGGGGATACCTTGAGGTCTTCGGGATCGAAGCGGCCCAACTGCACGTAGCCCACGGGATTGTTCCACAGCGCGTAGGCGTTGATGGGAACACCGATGTCGAGTTCGCTCGGCTTGTAGGTAAAGTTCGTCTTGAGGTCGCTATCGTACCAGGCTTCGATATCCTTGCGGAGCGGGGCTTCCAAAAGGAAATGGAAATCGCCGTAGCCCGCACGGAACGCAAGCGTAAAGAACGGCTCGATATGTTCCTCGTAGCTGCGAGCGTTTTCTAGCGGAACGCGGAGCCCGCGCCAGTTGCCGCCATAGGTTTCGGCGGTATCCACGGCAAATGTCGGGTCGGTCGGGCCGCCGTTAAAGCCGAAGTTGAAATCCGTGCCGATTTGGAAGTAGCCCTTGTAGCGGGAAGAATCCGCCGGGGCGGAATTATTCACAGAATCCGTCGCCAGGGCGACGGACACAAAGCAGCCTATTGCAACCAAAAGAGCACGGAATCGCATAATGCGTAAATTTATAAAAAAAATGGATCCCGTCACCCTTCGGGTTCCAGGATGACTTAATTGTAAAACTTATACGATTGAACGCGAGCGGTATAATCGCGAGCGGTTACAATAAGGGTTGCCCAGGCAGGGAGTCCCGGGCAACCCCTTGTGTTGTGGAGAGTGCGCACCCGCGCACTCGTTGTGTGTGTGATTTTCTTGGAGAATTCCGGCAAAACCTACCGAGACGTGAGTCCCGTAGACAGTTTCGCCGAATTTATCAGCAAGCGCATATTAGAAGTTGTTCATGCTGCTTTGTGCGTTGCGGAGCCAAGCGGGCTGGAGGTAGTCCACTTCGCGTTCCGTTTCGCTTTCGCTGCGGGCAGAAGCCATGGCAGGCTCCATAGCGGCAACCTTTTCCTGGCGAGCATACGCAGGCATATCGAACTCATTCTGAGAGGTGTAAGAAGCTTCGCGGCTACCGACATTGTTGGTTTCCACGCCGCCACGACCACCGTTCATACGATCTTCATCGGCAACGGCAGAGAATTCCGCAGTATCGGAACCCTGACCAACCACTTCTTCTTCGGCAGGGGCAGTCGCGTTGAAATCCGGAGAGCTAAACATAGCCGCGTTGATGGAACGGACCACCTGCGTTTCCGTGATGGACGGAATCGATGCGGTCATTTCGGCCTGCGGCTGCACCTGGGGCTGAGCCGGAGCCTGAACCTGCTGCTGGGCCTGGAGCTGGGCGAAGAAGTTCACGCTGGTCGGACGCGGCGTTGCCTGCTGAACGGCAGGAGCGGCCTGAGTCACCGCGGAGGAATTCGCCGGAGCAAACGGATTCGTCTGAGCCATCGTATTCATCGCAATCGTAGGATGCGGAATGAAGCTGGACGGAAGCGGTCCCACGTTCACACGGTTCGAAGCGGGCTTGCAAGTACCACCGCAACCCGTCGCGATGATCGTGATGCAGACCTTGTCGCCAAGGTTAGGATCGGTAATGTCGCCGACGATGATGTTCGGGTTGTTTTCTTCGCCCACCTTTTCGTAGATGTGTTCCATAGCGTCGTTGTGTTCGAGCAAGGAGTAGTTTTCGCCGTGAGCCACGTTCACGAGCACGCCCGAAGCGCCTTCGATGTTGATATCTTCGAGAAGCGGAGAGGCAAGAGCCATATCGGCAGCCATGATACCGCGGTTTTCACCCTGTGCGTAACCCGTACCCATCAGAGCGGTGCCGCCCTTCAGCATGACCTTGCGGATATCGGCAAAGTCCACATGGACAAGGCCATGGTGAAACATGATGCCGCAAATGCTCTTGACGGCGTTGCCGAGAATTTCGTCAGCCATCTTGAAGGCTTCTTCCATGGTCGCCTTCTGGTTAGAGGCCTGAAGGAGACCGAGCAGCTTCTTGTTTTCGACCACGATAATCGTGTCGACGCATTCGCGGAGTGCAGCAATGCCGGACTGCGCGATCGAAGAACGTGCGTTACCTTCCCAGCGGAACGGCTTGGTCACCACGGCCACCGTGAGGATACCGAGTTCACGGGCCACGCCGGCAACGACCGGAGCTGCACCCGTACCGGTTCCACCGCCCATGCCGGCAGCGATGAACACCATGTCGGAATCTTTCATCGCTTCCTTGAACTGGTCGATGCATTCTTCGGCAGCCTTGCGGCCCATTTCAGGATCCATGCCAGCGCCCAGGCCACGAGTAGCCTTGTCACCGATCTGGATGGTATGATCAGCCTTGCTCTGGTCAAGGGCCATCGAGTCCGTATTCACGGCGTAGTATTCCACGCCCTCGATGTTCATGTCCTTCATGCGGTTCACGGTGTTTCCACCTGCTCCACCGACGCCGAACACCTTGACCTTGGCGTTGTTATAAGATGGCACCTCGCCCATAACGCGAGACTTGACTTCGAAATTGAAGTTGTCGATTTCACTCATGTTAATTATCTCCCTGGTAGTGAGTGTTGGTTGTTGTTATAAATACTTCCTGATGATTTCAACGAAATGCTGGAACCCCTTCTTGACAGTATCCGGGATCTGCATCTTGCTCGTTTCATTTTTCTTCTTTTCGCGGTGCTGCTTGTTCGCATAGTACAGGAGGCCAATTCCGGTCGCATACGACGGATTCTGGTAGGCTTCCTGGATGCCGCTCATTCCCTTGGGGCGACCGATGCGGACAGGCTTCTTGAACACCCTGCACGCCACATCATCGATGCCTTCCAAGGCGCAGCAACCGCCCGTCAAGACGATACCTCCATTAATAATGGTATCGATCTGGCACTTTTTCAATTCCTCATTCAGCAACCTGAAAATTTCTTCCACGCGCGCCGTAATGATATTCGCAAGCAACTTGCGGGAACACTGAACATCGCCACGGTTTCCGACAGCAGGAACCGGGAACGTTTCGTCCTCAATGAGATTGTTGATGGTACATGTTCCGTATTTCTTCTTGATTTCTTCGGCTTTCGAAAGCGAAATCGGAACATTGAGGCAGCGGCTGATATCGCTCGTGATGACGTTTCCGGCATAGTCAATGGAGGTCGTAAAGCGCACGGAATCGTTCACGAAAACGGCAACATCCGCCGTACCCGCACCAAAGTCGATCAAGGCGACACCCAGTTCGCGCTCGTCATCGGTAAGCACGGAGCATGCAGAGGCCAGAGGTTCCAACACGTAACCCGCTACATTGAGACCCGCACGGTTGATCATCTTGCCCAAGTTCTGCATGGCATTCTGACGAGCGGTCACCACCTGGACTTCAACGCCCAAGCGACGGCCCGAACGGCCCTTCGGGTTACGGATATGTTCTTCTTCGTCCAGCGAGTATTCGCCCGGGAACACGTGGATAATCTCGCCCGCCGAAGGCGGCACCGCGCTAGCCTGACGCTGTACACTGTCGATATCCTCTTCGCGAACTTCGCCCGTCGGGAGCGTCACAATTCCCTGAAAACTGTAAGAGCGGACATGCTTGCCAGCAATGCCCACGTAGACATCGCGGACATCGACGCGAGTCGAATTCTCGATTACCTGGACCGCCTGCTGGATCGTATCCACCACCGAGTCAAATTCGTCCGCATTCTTGAGAGGGAAATCGCCGCATTCCACAACACGGACATTTTCGCCTTCCGAAATGCCTACGAAAAGGTTCAGCTTCGAAGCCCCGATATCGAGACCAAAGATGTATTCCTCTTTTCTCTTTTCCTGTTTACTGTCATCCATTGACGCACCTCTTATCATAATTCCTTACGTACGCAAAGCCCGAAAACCTCATATCGAGTTCACCTGCACACAGCAAGTCGGGTACAAATCCATTTTCAACGGCCTTATACAAGACAAACATATCCTTGTTCCAATTCTTTGCCGGGAAGAGGGCCACATAGCCCACATCCCTGAAGAACACCTTTATGGCGGCATCCTTTTCGCTCCAACTCAGCTGCGAGACCCTGTCGTAGAGTTCGCTGTCCGCGTTTCGCATCGAAAGCAGGAACTGCGACATCATCTTGACCTTATCGAGCGCCTCTACTTCTAGTACCGGGAGGCGCATGGCGGTCGCCACCGAGTACGGAAGCGGATGGCCCTTTTCCGAATAGATGGTCGCCTTGCCACCTTCGAGCACAGTCAACACGGGAGTCGCCTCTTGCAACTTGATGTACAGCGAAGAAGGGAACTTCTTTTCGACACTGACCGAAAGGATCAGCGGAAGCTGCGTTAGGGCGGCCGCTACGGAATCTTCGTTCAGTTCGGACATCCGCATTCCCGTTTCCACCTGGGCGTTCTGCATCACGTCTTCCCACGAAAGCATACGGTTGCCTTCGATTTCCACATACTGCAGGTAGCGCAGTTCCAGCGGATTGAATCGCTGCAAATAGAACCGGTTGTGAATCGCGAGGAACGCAATCACCGCAAGGACCACGCCGAAGATCCAGCCCCGACGCTTGAACCAACACCACACGCAACTAAAACCGTGCTTTACCTTGCGGGCACGTTCCTGCTTGCGTTTGCGTTCGTTGGTGCCAATGCGGCGGCCAAACAATGTGGTACTACGTTCCTTCAATCCAATCTCCTAGAGGCATTCCTTGAGAATACGTTCACCGAGTTTCCAAATGTTGCCAGCACCCATGAGGACCACGACATCACCCGGCTTGAGTTCCGACTTCAAAATCGGCAGCAAGTTCAGCTGGTCGCCCACGAAACGGGCATCGCGATGTCCGCGGTCCGTCGCGCTGTTTGCCACCAGCGCACCGGTCACACCTTCAATGGGCTTTTCGCGGGCCGGATAAATATCAGTTGCCAAGAGCACATCGCAGTTGGCAAACGCACCGCCAAAGGCATCGTGCTGGTCGCGGGTACGCGTAAACAGGTGCGGCTGGAAAGCCACGATAATGCGGCGGTCCGGGAACGCATCGCGGAAACCGAGCAGTGTCGCCGCGGCTTCGGTCGGATGGTGCGCGTAGTCATCAAAGACCAGCACATCGTTCTTTTCACCAATAAATTCAAAGCGACGCTTGACGCCTTCGAATTCGGCGCAGGCCTTGCGAGCGACATCGGCAGAGATACCCTCTTCGATCGCGAGGGCCACGGCGGCAGTCGCATTCAGCACATTGTGGCGGCCAGGAATCTGGAGCTTGAATTCACCCAAGCTTTCGCCATCGTTCAAAATTTCAAATACAGGGTAACCCTTTTCAAAGCGGAGGTTATCCACGCGGTACTTCGCCTGACGCGTAAAGCCGTAGGTAATTACCGGCTTTTTCAGGCGAGCCAGAATCTGCTGCACGTTCGGGTCGTCGAGACAGACAATCACCTGACCGTAGAACGGAATCTTGTTCGCGAACTGCACGAAGGCATCCTTGATGTCTTCGATATTTTCGTAAGTATCCAGATGGTCGGCATCAATGTTCGTGATGATTGCAGAAGACGGCATCATCGAAAGGAAGCTGCGGTCAAATTCATCGCTTTCGGCAATCAGGTAGTCTCCTTTACCGACCTTAGCACCGCTGCCCTTGCCCTTGACGACTCCGCCCACGATAATGGTCGGGTCGAGGCCGGCTTCTTCCCAAATCTGGCCTACGATAGAAGTGGTCGTGGTCTTGCCGTGAGTACCCGCAATCGAGAGCGTGTACTTCATGCGCATGAGTTCACCGAGCATTTCGGCACGACGAATCACGGGGATGCGACGGTTACGCGCTTCAACAAGTTCCGGATTGTCGTGCGGAACCGCAGAAGAATAGACCACAAGATCAGTCCCTTCGACATTGGACGCCTCATGCTTCGAGAACACGCGGATTCCAAGACCCTTGAGGTAATCGATCACGGCGCTTTCGCCCGTGTCGGAACCACTCACGATAAAACCATTCGCATGGAGCACCTCGGCAATGCCAGACATACCGGCACCACCGATACCGACAAAGTGAAGCTTGCGGACACGCTTACAATCATTAATCTGCATTAAAACAATTCTCCTTTTCAAGGATAACGCGCGCAATCTGGTCTGCGGCATCGGGCATTCCGAGTTTTTTCGCCGCATCGGCCATCGCATTTAAACGAGTTTCATCGCCCAAGAGCTGTTCCACCTTTTCCCACAGGTGATTTTCCTCGGCATCGAGTTCCACGAGGGCGGCTCCCGCCTTTTCGACGACGCGGGCATTGAATTCCTGATGGTTTGCCGTCGCATGCGGGAACGGGAGCAAAATGGAGGGCTTGCCGAAGGCAAGGATTTCGGCCAAGGCCGAAGCTCCAGCGCGGCTAATAATCAAGTCCGCATGCATCATATAGGCGTAAATGCCATCCAAGAATCCGCGGATAGCCACATTCGGCACATCACCGACACGGGCACTGATGGAATCCACATTCTTGACACCCACCTGCCACACCACGGACACATCGTCGCGGGCAGCAATGGTCTTGATGCTTTCTTCGATCTTGTTGTTGATGCCTACGGCACCCTGCGAGCCACCCACGATAAACACGGCCTTCTTGCCCGGAGCAAATTCAGCAGGGCGAGCCATGGAGCCTTCTGCAGGCAATTCACGGACGGGGTTTCCAAAAATCATGCACTTTTCAGCAGGGAAGAACTTGGAGGCCGATTCGGAAGTGACAAAGATGGTCTTTGCGTAACGGGAACCAACCTTGTTCGCAACACCCGCCACCGCATTCTGTTCCTGCAGATAAACGGGAATACCGGCTGTCCCTGCGGCAAGCACGATCGGGAGCGACACGTAGCCGCCCGTCGCCACGACGACATCGGGTTTAACTTTCTTGATGACACTCTTCGCACGCACCAGCGCCTTGGAAAGGTTAAAGGGCAGCGCCAAATTCTTGAGGAACGGACCACGATGCAGAGGAACAGCCGAAATATATTCGTATGGCCAATCCTTAGCCACGAGGCGTTCTTCCATCGAATCCTTACGGCCAGCAAAAGTAATATCGGTCACGCCCATCTTCTTGAGGCTATTTGCAATGGCTACGGCCGGGAAAATATGGCCACCGGTACCGCCACATACGAAAAGAAACTTTTTCATACGCCACTCCTTGTTAAATCAACATTTCTGTAAGCGCTACTTTCCAACGACGCGCCGCTCATATAAGGTTCCTTGATCATCTTGCCCGTATTGGGCCTAGAGACATTCAGCAAAATTCCGACCACGACGCAGCTGTAGATCAGGTTCGTTCCACCGAAGGTGATAAACGGCAGCGGTTGCCCCGTCATCGGGAAAAGTCCAACGCAAACACAGACGTGCACCAAGAAATTAAAGAACAACGAATAGGTGAACGCCACCGCCAGGTACTTGCCAAAACGTGTTGAGGACTGACGCGCGATCTTGAAGCCCTGCGCAAAAAGGATTGCATAAAGAGCGAGCAGGACAAATGTTCCAACAAAGCCAAATTCCTCGCCCGCCACCGCATAAATAACATCCTTGTGCGCTTCCGGCAAATAGCCCAGCTTTTGCACGCCCATGCCAAATCCCGTCCCAGTGAAACCACCATTTCCAAGAGCCTGCAGAGCATGGGCCCCCTGCCAGTTAGAAGCGACCATTTCTCCTTCGTCGGCAAAAAACGCATTGATACGCTTGCTGGAATGCCCCGTTACAAGCAACATAATCAAGCCAAGCGGAGCTAGGGCACCCACAGTCATCGCGAGGTATTTCAGATTCACACCAGCCGTAATCATTATGCAGCCGACCACGAAAGAGAGCATCACGATCATCGAATAGTTCGGTTGCAGAATAAGCAGCAACGCCGTAATTCCAAAGAATATTCCCGGTTGCACCAAGGTGCATGCGATACTCTTGATGTTATCGCCCGCCTGCGAGAACTTCCAGCAAATGCAAATCAGCATTCCCAGTTTCATAATCTCGGAGGGTTGGATACCAAAAATCCAACGGTTCGCACCCTTAACCGCACCACCCTTGACCAGAGCCGCTATCGTAAGGACCACGCCTATTACAAAAGTGATCCTTCCAAGCCAGCTCCAGTGTCCATAATCCACAAAGCGCGCACAAATAAACATCAGCACAAGACCACCCACAACCTTAACCAGGTGCTTCTGCAGGTAGAATTCCGCAGGCAAGCCCTTAGCTACGGCAAAATGCGATGACGCTGTATAGATGATAGGTACACCTATACAAATCAGCAACAGCGCTGCAATAAGCAGTAACTTGTTCATGCCGGTATGTGCTGCCGTATTTTCCATTTACACTACAACCTATGCGTTAACCTTCGTCAACTTGAGCAGGGCATCCACCACCTGTTCCATGTGCATACCGCGGCTGCCCTTGATCAGGAGCACATCGCCTTCGGCCACGATTTCGGTGAGGGTGTCGATCAGTTCCTGAACAGAAGCAAAGTGATGCGCGGCCTTCATGCCCCTGGACTTTGCGCCCTTCACATAAAGTTTCGCCTTCTCGCCCACGGTCAGGAGCATGTCAAAATTCATTTCGGGCACCATGGCACCCATTTCCTGGTGCAGGGCGTCGGTCTGGGCGCCGAGTTCCAACATATCGCCAAGAACAGCGATACGGCGGTTCACCTTCATGTTGCCAATGGTCTGCAAGGCCATCTTGGTCGAAGACGGGTTTGCATTGTAGCAGTCCGACACGATCTTGAAGCCGTTTGCGTTCTTGATTTCCATGCGCATATTGGTCGAACGGAAGTTCGCAAGAGCCTTCGCGATTTCGGCCTTGGGCACGCGGAACTGGAGCCCCACGGCAATAGCGGCGAGGGCATTGTAAAGGTTATGGATACCCGGCACGTTCAGCGTGAACTTGGTGCGTTCCACAAAGAAAGTGGCGCAGTTGTCTTCGCTCCATTCGAGCTTTTCGGGCTTGATGATGCCACGCTTTACGCCGAAGGTCACCACTTTGTAGCTGGTATTGCTACGGCACTTGCAAAGGCGCGGATCGTCGGCGTTCACAATGAGCACGCCGTTCTTCTTGAGGCCGGCGACAATCGTCTTCTTTTCGGCGAACACGCCATCCAAATCCTTGAGGCGTTCCAGGTGAGAGGCACCGATGTTCGTAATCACGGCCACATCGGGCTCGACGGCGAGCGAGAGCGGACGGATTTCATCCGGACCGCTCGTGCCCATTTCGATGACTGCCGCTTCGTGGCTGTGCTTGAGCTGGAACAGCGTCATGGGCACACCGATGTGGTTGTTGAAATTACCGGCGGTGGCATGCGTATTGTACTTCTGCGAAAGAACGGCCTTCACCATTTCCTTGGTAGTCGTCTTGCCGTTGCTGCCCGTAATGGCAACCTTTTTTACCTTAAAATTCTTCTGGTAGCCCTTGGCGAGCTTGAGGAGCGCTTTCGTCGTATCGTCGACGGGCGCATACATCTTGAAGTTTTCAATGCCTTCGGCATCTGCATTCACGACACTCATCAATGCTCCATTTTTTTCCATTTGTGTTACAAACTGGTGGGCGTCAAAACGGGCGCCCTTGATCGGCCAAAACACAACACCTTTGGCAGGTTCACGAGAATCCATGCAAAGATTCACCTTGCGGTTCTTGGTACGTCCATCGACGCCTACCGAGTAGGTTTCGAGGATTTCCAAGAGTTCCTTGATTTTCAAGTCCAGCTTATACATTTTCCATCGCCTTCACCGCCTCTTCGCGGTCATCAAAATGGTGTTTGGTCTTACCCACAATCTGGTAATCTTCGTGGCCCTTGCCCGCAATCACGAGCCAGTCGCCGTCCTTGAGTTCGGCGCAAGCCTTGGCAATCGCCTCTTCGCGCTTTTCGACCACGCAGAACTTGTCCGTCTTCATGCCGGCACGCACATCGTTGATGATGTCGGTCGGATTTTCGGTACGCGGATTGTCGGAGGTGAGCCAAGCCTTATCAGAAAGGCGCTCCGCAATCGCACCCATGATCGGGCGCTTGGTCTTGTCGCGGTCACCGCCGCAGCCGAACACGCACGCGAGGCGGCCTCGGCAGAGGCTACGAGCGGTCGTAAGGACGCGTTCCAGGGCGTCGGGAGTGTGGGCGTAATCCACTATCACGTGGCGGCCATTCTTGTTCCAGACCTTTTCAAAGCGGCCCGGGACGCGGACTTCTGCCAGAGCCTTGCGCATGGCAGGTTCGGCAAGGCCAATCGCTTTCGCCCATGAAAGCACGAGCATCACGTTGTCCACGTTAAAGTCGCCGCACAGCGGAGTTTCAAACACGTCCACACTAATGGCGGGCAGACGCAGCTTGAGTCCGTCTTCAGTATTTTCGACAGCCCCTTCGGGCTTCACAGTAGCACCAACGACCCCTAGACGCGAGACAGCCACCCTCCGGTCCGCTCCAATCCCGGCTAGGGAATCGTATAGTTTCTTTCCGTACGCGTCGTCGATGTTGACAACGGCCACGCCGTCGTCTGCGAGGTAACGCGTAAACAAGAGCTTCTTTGCCTCAAAGTAGGCATCCATCGTCTTATGGTAATCGAGGTGGTCCTGCGTCAGGTTGCTAAACAAGGCACTCTTGTAAAGCACGCCCGCCATACGGCCCTGATCCAAGGAATGCGAAGACGCTTCCATCACCAAGTCCGTGCAACCGGCCTCGACGGCCTTCGCGGCAAACGCATACAAGTCCAAAAGACCCGGCGTCGTCAAGGTGGCCGGCACCGACTTGTCACCAATCTTGTTCTTGATGGTTCCCAAAAGAGCCACCTTGTGGCCGGCCGCCGTAAGCATCGCATCCATCAGGAAAGCGCTGGTGGTCTTTCCATTCGTTCCGGTAACCGCATGGGCATTCAGTCTTGCAAACGGATCCTTATAGAAAATCCTTGCCGATTCCTGACGGGCAGCCTTCACGTCGGCCACCTGAATCCATTTCGAGGTCAGTTCAGCAGGAGCAACCGCTTCACTCACCACGGCAACTGCACCGGACGCAACCGCATTCACGGCAAAGCCTTCGGCACCCGGCATCGCAAAAAATAAGTCGTTCGGCTTCACGCGGCGGGAGTCGTCGCAGAGGCCCTGCACATTCAATTTCTGCATCAAAGTCTCAGAAATCATCAGCCTTTCTCCTTTAGCGTCAGCATACAAATCTGTCCCTTGCGGAGCGGTTCACCCGCCTTCGGGCTCTGCGATACAACGCGGCCCATTCCGGAATACTCCACGTTCATACGGATGTTTCCCGCAATTTCAAGAGCATCCTTCAACGAAAGCCCCTTCAAGTTCGGCATCTTTTCCGCATCCACATTTCCAAGTTTCAGGACAAGCGACAGCGAATCCGCCTTATCCCTGCGAACCGAGACCACACGGTTTCCCTCGCCTTCGAACGAAACCGCACACTTCTTGGACTTCGCCAAAGCCTCTGCAGCACCGGCTACCATTCCCACATAATCGTCCTTGCAGGGCGATTCCGGCTTTACCAAGGCAAGCGCATGAGCAGCGGGTGAAAGCTCGGGATGGTAATAGATACTTTCCATAATACGGCGGAAAATAGGCCCTGCCGTCGCACCGCCCGTATGTCCGTAAAGCTTGTCGGCGTTCGGGTCATCGACCAGTACCAGGCACACATAGCGGACATCTTCAACCGGAGCAAGACCAATGAATGATGCGACCTGGTGTTCGCGGTCGTACTTACCCGTTTCCTGGTTATACTTTTCGGCCGTACCCGTCTTTCCGCCAAAAATCACATCGGGAATTTTCTTGCTCGCCACGCGCTTTGCCGTTCCGCTATTCACCACACGGTTCAGCATCTTGCGAATCGAGGCAGACGTCTTCTCCGAAATCACGCGCCGCACCTTTACCGGATTTTTCTTTTCCACCAGGTTGCCATCGGCATCGCGCCATTCCTTTACAATCATGGGTTCCATCAGGTTTCCACCATTGGCGACCGCCGAATACGCCATCACCATCTGAATCGGCGTCACGGACACGGCGTGTCCAAAGCCCATCGTCTTCAGCGTACGGTCGTCCTTCGTGAGCTCGTAGGGCATATACAGGCGTCCGGATTCTTCGCCATAAAGGTTTTCCGACGTTCTCATGCCAAAACCAAAATTGCGAGCCATGCGGTAGAAGCGATCCGCCCCCACCTTGTCGGCAATCTTTGCAAACACGATGTTCGACGACTGCACCATCGCCTCGGCCATATCCATATCACCATAGACGTGCGTATCGCAGATGCGTTCTGATTTAGGATTCCAGCTCCAGCACTTGCCTTCGTTCTCAAACACGGTATCTTCGGGAACAACATCGTTTTCAAGGGCAGCTGCAGCCGTAATCACCTTGAACGTTGACCCCGGTTCATACGACATCGCAACGATGTCATTTTTCGCCATGCGGCCGACACCCTGTTTCTTGGAATTCGGATCAAATGTCGGGTAACTCGCCATTGCAAGGATTTCGCCCGTGTAGGGGTCCACCACCACGGCAGAGGCACTCGCCGCGCTGAACTCGGTCACACCGTCCTTGAGCGCCTTCTCCACGATTTCCTGCATGTTCTTGTCGATGGTGAGCACCAGGTTCTTTCCCGGCTTCGCCTCGGCCACATTTTCGGAACGTCCGTAGATTTCGTGTTCCATGGCGTCCTTGATTCCCACGCGGAAACCTTCGTTGCCGCGGAGACGCAAGTCAAAGACGCGTTCCACGCCCATGCTTCCCACGCCATCGAAACCCACCTTGCCCACAATCTGCGAGGCAAGTTTTCCTTGCAAGAAAATGCGGCTATAGTCTTCGGCCTTGCCCGTATCGCGCAGGTTCCGCGCGAGCACTTCGCCATTCCTATCCAGAATTTCACCGCGTTCTGCATAGATATTCTTGGTCATCGTGACCTGGCGCTTGGTTTCTTCCTGGTAAACGCCACGGTTGATCACCTGGATATTAAAGGTCTGCCACGCCAGAACGCCGATAACGCCCAGCACAATCATCTTTCCAACCGAGAGAGCATCCAAATTCACGATATTCATGGAGCCCCCGTCACGCGCACCTTGGTAGGCACGCCGTTCAAGCCAAGTTCTGCCCCTTCGGCAAACAACGAAAGATTTTCCAGCGAAGACAGCTTATTGATTTCAAGCTGTTGCAAAGTACGTTCGCGTTCCAACTGACCGATTTGCAAGGCCAGCTCATGCGATTTCGTATAAAGTTTCGTCAGGCGGTTCTGCATGTACAGCGGCAAAATCAACATCAGGCCCGCCACCAGGATGGCACCCAAAAAGCCCCGCACAATCAGGCGGTTCGAGGACAGCACGGAATTCACATTAGACTCGCTCATACCCGTTCGTACACCCTCAGTTTCGCAGAGCGAGCTCTGCTGTTAACCGCAATTTCTTCATTTGTCGGTAATATCGGTTTCCGGTTCACCTTTTTCAGGCGCTGATGGTTACCACCGCACATACACACGGGCATGTGTTCGGGGCAAATGCAGGCACGTTCGAATTCCGCGGCGGTTTCCTTGACACAACGGTCTTCCACCGAGTGGTAGCTCATGACCACCAGGCGGCCGCCCACCTTCAGGCAATCAACGGCTGCACGAATGCTATCCTCGATTTCCTTGAGCTCGCCGTTCACTTCCATGCGAATCGCCTGGAACACGCGAGCCAAAAGGCCGTTGATTTCACGTTTCTTGTCAGGGAATACCGATTCCACCACCGTCTTCATGTCAGACGGCAAAATGTCGCGACCGTTGATAGACACCGCCATTTCGACCAGGCGGGTCGAAAGTTTAAAGGCACGATCCATGTCGGCGTTCCTGCGGAGCGCCGCGGCAAGGTCGTCAGCACTTACGGTACGCAGCCATTCCTGCGCCGAGACACCTTCGCGACGATCCATGCGCAAGTCGAGCGGATTGTCACCCACAAAGGTAAAGCCGCGGGCGGAGTCGTCCACCTGATGGCTGCTGATTCCCAAATCGTAAAGGATTCCATCCAATGAATTCGGGGCAATTTCATTTTTCAGTTCACCGAAGCGAACCGGATGCACAATAAACTTCGGCGCGGTTCCCGCGAGACGCTTCGTTGCAAAGGCCACCGCTTCTTCGTCGCGGTCAAAAGCATGCAGCACGCCGTCTTTGTTTAATTTGTTCGCAATCGCATAGGAATGTCCGCCACCGCCCAGGGTGCAATCGGAATAAGTGCCATTGGGCTTGATGTTCAAGCCTTCGAGACATTCGGCAAGCATCACCGGATCGTGATAGAACACGCCGTTCTCGACGCCAGCAGTAGCGGCAGCGGAATGTAGACGGAGATTATCTTCGGCCATCGTCGCCCTCCGTCAAGCTTTCTCCATAGAACGCAGCGTCGAATGCGGCAATCGCATCGTCAGATTCAAGACCATACTTGGCATTGTAGCGTTCAGGATTCCATAGTTCAAGAGTTTTTCCGCTAGCTTGTACGTAAAGGACGTCACCTTTAAGACCAGCATATTCCAACAAGATCTTCGGAAGTAAAATGCGGTTTTGGCCATCCAGCTCCACGACTGTGGGCCAGAGGCTTCTCCGAACTAGGTCGGCTTGACGGCGGTCGGACCTCGAGTCGAGGTCGGCCATGAATTTTTCGTATTCCGGTACGGTAAACAACCGAAGGGTCTGGGCCGGGCCACGCGTGACCACGAACTCCTTCCCATCGGAAGCCTCAAGCTGACGACGGAATTCCCTGGGGAAGGAAGACCTTCCCTTTCCATCGATAGCCGTTTGGGCTTGACCTATGAAAGACGTAAAATTCATACTAGTTTGACACATTTTACCACAACACGTTACAAATTTACCATTTTCTCCCACCAATGCAAGATGCGGCCGCAATTTTCGCACCCAAAGCATACAAAAAACATACTTCGGTCCTTGGTCCGGAACAAATTTAGTGAACATTAGTTCACCAATTCCGTTGTAAATACGCCTATTTTATTTTTGAGAAAAAGCGGTGCGCGACACAAACAACCGAATACAAGCCGAAAATTTTCTATCGTTTAACCCACTATGGAACGCGAAACCTTTAAATCAAGACTCGGATTTATCCTCATTGCCGCCGGTTGCGCCATTGGCCTGGGCAACGTGTGGCGATTCCCCTACATTGCCGGCCAGTACGGCGGAGCGGCCTTTGTGCTTCCCTACCTCGGCTTCCTGCTTTTCCTGGGCCTGCCCATCTTGATGGCTGAACTCGCCCTGGGCCGCGGAGGCCGAAGCGGTATCGCCCGCGCCTTCGACAACCTGGAAAAACCGGGTACCAAGTGGCACTGGGCCAAGTTCCCGCTGATTTCGGCCAACTATATATTGATGGCGTTCTATTCGGTGGTTACCGGCTGGATGTTCTATTACTTCTACAAGATGGTCACCGACCCCAAGTTCCTCACGGGCACTCCGGATCAGATTGCGGCCGGTTTCGGCGAAATGCTTTCGAATCCGGGCCTCATGATTTTCTGGATGACGTGCGCCATCGTCATCGGCTTATTCATCGTATCGCTTGGACTCCAGAAGGGTGTGGAGCGCATCACCAAGACCATGATGATTTGCCTGCTCTTGATTATGGTTCTTCTCGCCATCCGTGCCGTGACGCTCCCCGGCTCTACGGCTGGTCTTGAATTCTACCTGTTGCCGTCCCTGGAACGCCTTACGCAATCGGGCAAGGGCCTCGGCGAAGCAATCTTTGCCGCCTTTGCGCATGCCTTCTTTACCTTGAGTCTCGGTATCGGTAGCATGGCCATTTTCGGCAGCTACATCGGAAAGCATCATTCCCTGGCCAAAGAAGCCACAAGCGTCTGCGCCCTCGACACAATCGTTGCCCTGGTCGCAGGTATCATCGTGATTCCCAGCTGTTTCGCCTTCAACCAGTCTCCTGGTCAGGGCCCGGGTCTTATCTTCGTGACGCTTTCTAACGTGTTCGCCATGATGCCTGCAGGCAGGTTCTTCGGCGCCGCCTTCTTCCTGTTCATGTCTTTTGCGGCCATGTCCACGCTGATTGCCGTGTTCGAAAACCTGGTGTCGTTCTGGATGGACCTCAAGGGATACAAGCGCCGCAAGGTCGCCTATTGGAACATCCTGATCGTATTCCTGCTTTCGCTCCCCTGCGCTCTCGGTTTCAACGTGCTTTCCAACTTTGAACCGTTCGGCCCCGGCAGCTGTGTCTTGGACCTCGAAGACTTTATCGTGAGCAACACCATGCTCCCGGCGGGCGGCATGTTCATCGCCATCTTCTGTTCCAGCCGTTACGGTTGGGGCCAGGAAAAGTTCTTCAAGGAAATGAACGAAGGCAAGGGTTACAAGATTCCGAACAACACCGCCTTCAGGATCTATTTCAAGTGGATCTTGCCGGCTCTCGTTTCGATCCTGTTGATTCAGGGTTACCTGTCCAAGTTCGCACCGGAATTCTACGCCAAGATTTTCGGATAACTCGTACCGCGGCGAAAAAACGCCGCGGAAATTCTGTTCTAAAAAATTCAAGACCGGCTTACCGCCGGTCTTTTTTCATAAGAATCAGCCCAAGGCCTATTCAGCCCAGTGGTTACCGTTGTAATTGCGGGCGGTATCGGCATCCATGCCAATCTGGCGCACCAGGTCGTCCAAGGACGCAAACTTTTGTTCAGGGCGCAGGTAGGCCATCAAGTCAAGGGCCATCGGGCATCCGTAAATGTCCTCGCTGAAATCGAGCAGATAAGCCTCGATCGCAAGCGGCTGGTTGCCGGTAGACGGTTGCGTACCGATATTCACCACTGCGCGGAAGACGCGTTCATCGTGAGCTCCGTCAGCATCGACAACACCCGGAAGGCGGGCCGTCGCCACGTACACGCCGCGCTTGGGCAGGAACTTGTACTTTTCCACCTGAAGATTCGCCGTCGGAAAACCGATCGTATGCCCGAGACGCTTTCCCGAGACAATCGTCCCCGACAAACGATAAGGGCGCCCCAGATAAGCCTGCGCACGCGAGACGTCGCCATTCAGCAGCGCGTTACGCACGGCCGAAGAACTCACGCGTTCCCCCTTATGGAGCACGATCGAAAGCATCGCCGTCGAAAGTTCGGGGAAGGCGGCGGTAATCGTTTCGTAGTTTCCCTTGCCGCCGGCACCAAAGCAATGGTCGTGACCGAAGAACATGGCGCACACGCCGCGCTTTTCAATCAGTTCCTGACGGACAAAGACATCGAACGGGAGCCTCGCCACTTCGGGCGTAAACGGGAGCACCAGAAATTCAAGGCCCAGGCTTTCGATAAATTCGCGCTTTTCTTCGGTAGTCGTAAGGAGCAGCGGATCGCCGGGGCCACGCAGTACATAGTTAGAATGCGGTTCAAAACTGATGACGGTAGGCGTCCAGCCATTCACTTCGGCGACGGCCTTGAGCGTACGAAACAACGCCTGGTGTCCCAGGTGACATCCGTCAAAATTTCCCATCGTCACAGCACGCTTCATTTTTCATCCTCACCCAAATAGAACTTCGGCTTGATGCGTCCCGGTTCATAGTGGCATAGGCTCAAGACCTCGCCTTGCATGTTCGCGGCAAACACATTTCCCTCGGGGCCTACGCCCTCGACTTTCTCTTTCCACGGGAGCCAATTGCCCTGGCGGATGGTAGCCACCTGTTCGTCGGTCAGGCGCACCACCGGAAAGTCGAGCACCGCATCGACCGGCAACAGATTCTCACGGGTCAAGTCCTCGCCACGCACGGCACTCTCCACCGCCACGTTGCCGATGCGGTGTCTGCGTATCTGCGATACGCAGGCGTAGGTCCCGAGGGCACGCCCGATATCGCGCCCGAGTGCGCGGATGTAAGTTCCCTTGGAGCATTCGCAAATCAAGTCGAAAGTCGCAAATTCCTTGCCGGAGCAACCCTCGGTCACTTTACCTTCGCCGATCACCTTGAGTTCGCCAATGTGAATCTTGCGGGGTTTCAACTCAATGTTACGGCCCCGTTCCATCAGGTCGCTCGCACGAACGCCGTTGATTTTCACGGCGCAGTACTTCGGCGGAATCTGCTCGATGTCGCCCGTAAACTGCGGCAATACACGTTCAACATCAGCACGAGAGATCCTTCGACTACACTTCGTTTCGCTCAGGATGACACCTTCTTTGTCAACGCTGAATTCCGAATTTCGAACTTCGAATTCTCTCTCATCCTGTTCCACCACTTCACCGTCCCATTCAAGGGTGTCGGTCTCGTAGCCCAGGTGCAGCCTAAAGCTGTAGCACTTGTCCTTTGCCTCTACAAACGGCAAAAGACGCGTGCAGCGGCCCGTGGCCGCAATAATCAAGCCAGACGCGCGCAAGTCCAGCGTCCCCGCATGACCAACGCGTTTCGTAGAAAAGACCCTTTTCAGTGGGAAAAGGGCCTTGAAAGAAGTTTCGCCAGCGATCTTGTCCAAAAGAACGAAGCCGGAATTGCTCAACTAGAGATCCCCTTTCTGCTTCAGTTCGGCCAAGATGCTTTCGATATGCATGGCGTGTTCCAAATTTTCATCCAGAACAAAGTTCAATTCAGGAATCTTGCGGATCTTGAGAGCCTTGCCAAGGACCGTGCGGATGTATCCCGCCGAATTCTTGAGGCCAATCAGCGAATCACGCTTTTCCTTGTCGGTTCCCATCACCGAGACCATCACCTTTGCGTAGCTCAGGTCATCGGTAATCGTCACGCGAGTAATGCTAGCGAGGCTGCTCACACGAGGATCCTTCAAGCCCTTCTGCAAGAGCTTGCCGATTTCCTCGCGGAACTGTTCGTCTAATCTGTCGGTCCTACGACTCATTGGACTCCTCTGCAGCCTTCTTGGCCTTTTCTTCGGCTTCTTCGCGGGCCACATCCTTCAGGGTACGGGCAACCTTGATTTCCTTGAAGAAGATCAAGCTATCGCCTTCCTTGATGTCTTCGTAACCCTTAAGGCCGATACCGCATTCAAAACCACGAGCGACAGACTTGACGTCGTCCTTCATGCGCTTCAAGGACTGGACCACGGTCGTACCGAGTTCCACGCCATTGCGGTACACGCGCACATGGCTCGTACGGTCGACTTCGCCGTCGGTAACCATACAGCCAGCGATGAGACCGATCTTCGGAATCTTGAACACCTGGCGGATTTCGGCTTCGCCGGAGAGTTCCTCGCGGAGTGTCGGCTTGAGGAGGCCTTCCACAGCGTTCGTGATATCTTCGATACAGTCGTAAATCACGCGGTAGTTGCGGATTTCGATGCCTTCCTTTTCTGCCATTTCGCGGATAGAGAGCGACGGCATCAAGTGGAAGGAAATAATGATTGCAGAAGCGGTCGTCGCCAAGAGAATATCGGATTCCGTAATGGTACCCACACCCTTGCGGATGATATTGACGCGGACTTCCTTATTGGTAAGCTTTTCGAGGCTTGCGGCAAGAGCTTCGGCAGAACCACCCACGTCGGCCTTGACGATAAGGTTGAGTTCGGAGAGCTTGCCTTCCTTCTTTTCGTTGAAGGAATTTTCCAAGGACACGGTCTTACGAGCGCGAAGGTCGCGTTCACGGGCAGCCATGCGACGCTTAGATGCAATTTCACGTGCGGTCTTTTCGTCTTCGACCACAATCAGGTCGTCACCGGCCTGCGGAGTACCGTCAAAGCCGAGCACCTGGCACGGAGCAGACGGAGGAGCTTCCTTCATCTGTTCACCGCGTTCGTTAAACATAGCACGTACACGGCCTGCGTAAATACCGCAGACGAACGGGTCACCCACATGGAGCGTACCGTTCTGCACGAGAATCGTCGCCATGGAACCCTTACCCACGTCGAGCTTGGATTCGACCACGGCACCGCGTGCGTGTGCGTCGGGGTTAGCCTTGAGTTCGAGCACTTCGGCTTCGAGCGCCAAGGTTTCCAGAAGATCGTTCATGCCCTGACCCGTACGGGCGGACACTTCGATACAGCTCGTAGAGCCGCCCCACTGTTCCACTTCCACGCCGCGTTCGGCGAGCTGGGCGCGAATCTTGTCGGGGTTGGCGGTCGGAAGGTCAATCTTCGTGATTGCGACGACCATCGGCACCTTTTCGCGCTTGGCCAGTTCAATGGATTCCACCGTCTGCGGCATCACCATAGAGTCAGCAGCGACCACAAGCACGATCACGTCGGTCACCTGGGAACCACGAGCACGCATAGCGCTGAACGCTTCGTGACCCGGAGTATCGAGGAAGGTCACCTTACCCTGGGAGGTCGTGACCTCGTATGCACCGATGTGCTGCGTAATGCCGCCCGATTCACCGGCCACCACGTGGGTCTTACGGATCCAGTCGAGCAAAGAAGTCTTACCGTGGTCGACGTGGCCCATCACCGTCACCACCGGGTGACGCGGCTTCAGGTTCTCGGAAGATTCCTCTTCCACGCCGAGCACTTCTTCTTCGTATTCTTCCATCAGCTGGGCTTCGTAGCCGAATTCGTCGGCCAACAGCTGAATCGTTTCAAAATCGAGACGGGCGTTGATGGTCACCATCATGCCCATTTCCATGCACTTCGCGATCACGCGGGCCGGCATCTGGTCCATAAGACCGGCGAGTTCGCCCACGGTAATAAAGTCGGAAGTCTTGAGGATTTTCTTTTCTTCGCCAGAAGTATTATCGTTATGCTCCTTGCGATAAACTTTCTTGACAGGCTTCTTGGACAGGTCGGCCATAACGCGGGAAACGTTCTGGCGAACGGCTTCCTGCTGCATTTCCTTCTGCTGGTCCTGACGGTCCTTGCCGTTACCGCGACGGTTCTTGTCATTCTGTCCGTGACGACCGTTCTGCGGCTTTCCGCCCTTGCCGGCCTGGTTCTGGCCGCCAAATCCTTGGCCACCGCCATTGCTGGCGTTGAAGGCGTCCTGCATCGAACTGCCAGTAAAGCCACCGGTGCGGCCTGTATAGGTACGGCCACCGTTATTGCCGCCATTACCGCCGTTTCCACCGCGGTTGTCGTTACGGCGGCCGCCATTGCGGTTGTCGCCATTGTTCGAGAGACGGCCAAAAGTACCTGTATAGCCCTGCTGGTTACCAGAACCATTGCGGTGACCACCGCGACCGGCCTGGGCCTGCTGCTGGGACTTCTTGATACGTGCGAGAATCGCTTCGTCGGGCTTGAACACCTGGGCCTTCATCGGAGGCTGCTTGAGTTCCATGCCGGGCGTAACCATTGCGGGCTTTGCCGGGGCAGGTGCAGCCGGAGCGGCAGGCTTCGGAGCAGGAGCAGCGGGAGCGGCCGGAGCAGCAGGCTTCACCTCGGCCTTGGGAGCCGGTGCAGCGGGAGCTGCAGGAGCGGCGGCCGGAGCAGCAGGCTTCGGAGCTTCAACCGGTGCAGGCTTTTCTGCAACGGGTGCAGGAGCGGCAGGAGCAGCTGCCGGAGCAGCGGGCTTCGGAGCTTCAACCGGAGCGGGCTTTACCGCAGCGGGTGCAGGGGCGGCAGGAGCAGCTGCCGGAGCGGCAGGCTTTGCCGGAGCAGCGGGGGCGGCAGCAGCAGCAGCGGGCTTTGCAGTCGCAGTTGTGGGTTTCGCCGGCTTCTTGCCCTTGATAAGCTTGACCTTCAACTTGCCTTCGCCAGCCGAAGCGGACTCTTTCTTCTTATCAGAAGCATTGGAAGTTTCGGCGGAAGACGCCTTTTTCAGGTTCTTGTTGCGGGCTTCGGCCTTCTGGCGTTCGCTTTCGGCGGCCGCTTCGATCTTCTCGTAGTCCGCGGCATCCACCTTGGACATATGAGTACGGACAGTCACGCCCGCGTCGCGAAGCAGCTTCATCACGACATCGACCTTGATGCCGTGGGATTCAGCCCAATCTACTGGTTTAATTTGATCTTCATTAGCCATGAATAGCTTCCAATGTTCCTTTTTAAAAAATTAGCGAGCAGCCTTGCGATTCTGGTTCAGGTCGGCCATCGACGGAGACGTAATCTTTGCCTTGGTCTCGTCGTCCTTTTCGGACCATTCCTTTTCGCCGAACACATCCAGGTTACGCTGCACGAGTTCCGCAGCGAGCTTCACATTCTGGCCGTTCTTGCCGATAGCGAGGGCAAGGTTTTCGTCGCTGATGATCACCACGGTGCGACGGGTTTCGGGCACGTGGATCTGCTTGATGACGTTAGCAGGAGTCAGGGCGCGCTGGATGAACACATCCAGGTCCGGATTCCACTGCACGATGTCGATACGTTCGTTGCCGAGTTCGCGCACGATCGTCTGCACGCGGGCACCCTTCATGCCGACGCAAGCGCCGACCGGATCAATCTTTTCGTCACGGGAGTACACGGCAATCTTGGCGCGGAATCCCGGTTCGCGGGCAACGCCCTTGATTTCGACCGTACCTTCGTAAATTTCGGGAACTTCCTGACGGAAGAGTTCCTTGAGGAAGTCGCCGTTTGCACGGGACAGAATCACCTGGGCACCGTTCTTGGAGGATTCTTCCACGCGGGCAATCACGGCCTTGATGGAGTTGCCCTGTTCCCAGCGTTCGCGCTTGATCTGTTCGCGGAACGGGATCATCGCTTCGGTCTGCTTGCCGAGCTTCACGATGATGTTACTTTGTTCAAGACGAAGCACTTCGCCGCTCACCATGGAGCCGATACGGCTACGGTAAGTGTCCATGATCTTCTGGCGTTCGGCATCGCGGATCTGCTGGTTCAAGAGCTGCTTTGCAGTCTGGATGGCCTGACGACCGAAGGCGGAAATAGGAATTTCCATTTCGAGGAAGTCACCGGCCTGTGCGTCTTCGTTGAAGTCGCGGGCTTCTTCCACCAGCATGTAACCCTGGTCGAGCTTTTCAACTTCGGCAGCGGTCATGTTCGGGTCGTAGTCCGGATAGTCATCCACCACGGCCACGCGCAGGTAGACATGCACCTCGTTGGTTTCCATGTCGAAATCCACATCGATTTTCTTTTCGATATGCAGGTACTTGCGGGCCGCCGTCACGAGCGCTTCCTTCAGCGCGTTCAGCACGACAGAATCATCCATATCCTTGGCTTCGACGACACCTTTCAGCACTTCGAGCAGGTTAACCTTCGGTTCTTTCTTACTAATAGCCATTTTAGACCTCAATTATATTTGTACATCCACTTTTGCCACGAGCACCTCGCTACGGGGCACGACCACGTCACCTGCATTGCCTTTCAGGGTGAGCGTCAAATTCTCTTCGTCCGCAGCCTTCAGTTTGCCCGTCACCGGCTTACCAGTACTGCGGGTCACCCGGACAAATCGTCCGATGTTGCGGGTAAAATCGGCAACCGACTTCAAGGGGCGGTCCAACCCCGGCGACGACACTTCAAGCGTGTAGGCACCCTCGATGATATCCGGATCGGCATCCAGCGCATCGGACAAGTGACGGCTCACGTTCGTGCAATCGTCAATCGAAACCCCTTCGGGCTTGTCTATGTAAAGGCGCAGAGTCTTCCTTTTGCCTGCGCGGAACATGTCCTGTTCCACCAATGTAACGCCGGCGGCCTCGCAGGCCTGGGCGATGAGTGTATCCAACTTCTGGGCTACCAAATAGACCTCGTATAACAAACGGCGTTCGCGGACGGGTCCGAAATCGGCTCGTTCAAGCCCAAATCGCACCCACGAACGTCAGTACAAGTCCAAATAGAGAATTTTTTTCGCACTTGGGCAACCGCCATTGCGCAAAACGGGCTCTTTTTTTAACTTTGCGGGAAAAACGGAATAACGATATGCTCGGACGCATCAACAAACTGGAAACTTTCGGCTCCGTGGACGGCCCCGGAGTGCGCTTCGTCGTGTTCACGCAGGGCTGCCCCATGCGCTGCCTTTTCTGCCACAATCCCGAAACCTGGGACTTCAAGGGCGAAGATGCTTTCGACATTTCCGCCGAAGACCTCCTGAAAAAGGCGCTGCGCTACCAGAGCTACTGGGGTAAAGACGGCGGCATCACCGTAAGCGGCGGCGAACCCCTGATGCAGATGGATTTCCTCATCGAATTTTTCGAACTTGCCAAGGCGGCAGGCGTCCACACCTGCATTGACACGTCGGGCGTAAACTTTGTTCGTAATGAACCTTTCTTCGGCAAATTCGAACGACTCATGAAGTCCACCGACCTGCTGCTAGTTGACCTCAAAATTATTGACCCTGCAGAGCACAAGAAACTGACGGGCCACCCCATCGATCACAACCTGGACATGTTCCGTTACCTCGACGAAATCGGCAAGCCCATCTGGATCCGCCACGTGCTCGTGCCCGGCATCAGCGACAACGACGAGTACCTGGAACGCACCCGCGAATTTATCCTAAGCCTGCACAATGTCCAAAAGGTCGAAGTGCTCCCCTACCATTCGCTTGCGCTTGCCAAGTACCAGGAACTCGGTATCGACTACGCCCTGAAAGACACCAAGTCCCCCAGCCCCGAACGCATTGCCCACGCCAAAAGGATCCTGGAAGGTTAATCGCCAAAGCCGCTAAACAATTACTGAACTTAAGCGCCCTACGCGATTCATCATACGTTTCTCATAAAAAAAGAAGAATGCCTCGCGGCATTCTCCTATCAAAAATAATGGCGAGCGTTCTTACACGATCAAGGCAAGCTTCGGGAAGATGCCGATCACGACGAGCGCAAGGGCGGCAACCGTCACGCCGAAGCGGAGCAGGTAAACGTACATGGAATTGTCCTTGCAGCAGCACTTGCACTGGCATTCAGCCTTGGGCGGCATAAAGAGCACAAAGGCGATGCGCAGGTAGAACACCGCCGCCACGAGCGAAAGGCCAAAGGCAATCGCTGCAATGATTCCGAGTCCACCGGCAAGGGCGTCCGTAAAGAGCGAGAACTTGGCGAGGAAACCGGCAACGGGCGGCATGCCTGCCAGGCTTGCCAAGCAGACCGACGTCGCGAGCGCCACGTAGGAATGCTTACGGCCACGGCCGCGGATATCGTCGAGGGTTTCCTTCTGGTCTTCTTTACCGGCGAGGTAAGCGATACCCGTCAGGGCACCCGCACTACCGATCGCATAAGTAATCAAGAAGTAATACATTGCACCGAGCTGCACCGTGCCTTCGGCCGCATAGTCCGGAAGCAACAGGCCAATCACGATAAAGCCCGCGTTCATCACGGCGGAGTAAGCCATGATACGGCGGATGGACTTCTGGGCAAGACCGCCGAAAGCGCCAATTGCCATCGAAAGCACCGACACCACCACGATCACGTAGAACAGGCTCTTGTTTTCGCTATGAATCGTCACCTGTTCGGCCAGGTTCCATGCCGGAGCAGAACCGATGCGCGTGACCATGGAACCCAGCCAGAGGGTTCCAAGAGCAGCAAGTGCGCCGACCTTGACGACTGCGGCCATGAAGCCCGTCACCGCGACAGAAGCACCCGTATAGACATCGGCCACCCAGAAATGAACCGGAGCGGCACCCGCCTTAAACAGGAGCGCAAACAGGGCGAGGAAAATGCCCATGCCGTAAATCATGCCACGGCCTGCGATGACAGAGGCGAAAATATGCGTCGAACCGGTAGCACCGTAAACGAGCGCGACACCGTACAGGAAAATCGTGCTGAACACAGCACCCGAAACGAAGTACTTGAAAGCGCCTTCGTTCGCGTTGATGTCCTTACGGCGAAGACCCACCAAGGCATAAATCGGGAAGCTAGCGAGTTCCATACCCAGGTAAAGGGCGAGGAAATCAATCGCCTGCGTCATGAGCAGGGCACCGCTTGTCGCGAGCAGCAACAGACCATAAGCTTCGCCACCCTTGAACTTCTCGTGACCGAGAGTCCACTGGAGACCGGCTACGCCGAGGAACGCACACAGGACAATCGCGATACCGAGCACGCGGCGGATCGGGTCCATGGCGTACAGGTTCATGAAGGTGTCGTTCGTCGTGAGGTAATAGGCACCGGCACCGAGCACGACAAAGAGGCTTGCCACCCACGGAAGCACCTTGTGCTTGTTGTCGTCCTTGATGAACGGTTCAGCGGCGAGCGTCACGAGGGCACCGACCGCGACCAGAATTACGGGCAAGAGATTCACGATATTACTCATTTTCAGAAGCCTCCTCGTTTACTGTGGCCTCGTTTTGTTCAGGAGCTTCGGCAACTTCGCTTTCGCTCATCGCCTTGAGCTGGGCAATCAGCGAAGCGCGTTCTTCGTCGCTAAAGCCGTTCGCCTTCAAGTTGGAATCGAGCTGCTGCAAGTCCTCTTCGGTCATGGGCTGCGCCACGGCCGCGACATTTTCGTCAGCAGTCGCATCGTCCGTCACGTCGGCAGAGGCTTCGACCGTCGAAGATTCCACCGGAGCCGTTTCCGGATGAGAAACCTTGTTCATCTCCTGCACGGCGTTTTCGTCAAAGAGCTGGAGAGCATTGGTAATGAAGGCCGGATGCATACCGAACACCAGGAGCAACACACCCATGATGCCAATCGAAGAGCCTTCGAGAGCGGTCATGCGCTTGCCGTCTTCGTACTGGCGGGCGGGCGTACCGAAAATCACCTTCTGCACAAAGCGAAGCATGTAGGCGGCAGAGAGAATCAAGCAGAGACCTGCGACCAGGGCCGGAAGCGGACCCATATCCCACAGGGACATGAGCACCGTAAATTCACCGACGAATCCGGCTGTTCCCGGAACCGCAAGAGAAAGCACCGCCACAAAGCCGAACAGCGAACCGAACACCGGGTTGCGCTTGGCAAGACCACCGAGTTGCTCGATATCGCGAGTACCCGCAAAGCGTTCAGCAATACCCATCAGGTAGAACTGGGCGCCGGCGCTCAGACCGTGAGCCACCAGGAGCACGAGCACCGCAGGAAGCATCGATTCGGAAAGGCTGAACACGCCCGCCACCGCAAGGCCCAAATGGCCCATGGAGCTATAGGCCAGGAGCTTCTTGCCGTCCGTCGCACGGAACGCAAGCATGGCACCATAAACAGCCGTCAAGAGGCCAAGCCACATCATGGTATCGACCCATTCCATGGAAAGCGGGAAAATCGGGAGAATCCAGGCGATAAAGCCGAACACGCCCGCCTTACTCATGGCACCCGTAAGGATAGCCGAAAGCGGAGCCGGAGCTTCGGCGTAAGTAATCGCCTGCCAGCCGTGAAACGGGAAAATCGGGGTTTTCACCATAAAGGCGAGCAGGAAGCAAGCGAGGAGCGTCGACTGCACTGCAGGATCCAGATTCTGGAGAGCGACCGCAAGAGAAAGCACCAGGGAATTGTCCGCCACCGTCACGAGGTACCAAAGAGCAACCATCATCGGGGCAGAACCCACCAGGGTGTAGATCGCGAACGTCATCGCAGCCTTCGTGCGTTCCTTTCCGCCATAAGCGGCAATCAGGATCGCGGCAGGAATCACCATGGCTTCGAAGAAGAAGAAGAACAGCACCGCATCGGCAGCGAGGAAAGTTCCGTTCATCGCGCCCATCAAGGCAAAGATGCCGATGGCGAAATTGCGGTAGTTCGTGTCGAGCGTGTTGCGAGCCGTCATCAAGGCCACCAGAGAAAGCGACGTCGACAGAAGCACCATCCAGGCGCCCAGTCCGTGGCTATACAGGTAGTAATAGACAGAGCCCTTCGCGCCAGGAATGTGGAACCATTCGATAGCCTCGGTCGCCTGGTTGCCACTCACAATCAGGGCAATCGACAGTGCCACGAAGGCATAACCGAAAAGGAACGCAAGTCTAGAAGAAGACTTCGGGTCTTCCTTGGAAGTCGCAGCCATCAGGATAGCGGCGACAAACGGTGCTAAGACAAGGAGATGCAAAAGCATTAGAACAAACCTCCAGTCAGAAGAACAACAGCAGTGAGCGCAACGAGACCCACCAGGCTAAGCGTAAGCTGCACACGCACCTTGCGAGCCTGGAAAGAGCTGACTCCGTCGCCCACGATTTCGGTAATGGCGCCAATCGTCCATTGAATCGCCTGCAGGACCTTATCGACGAAGACATCGGCCACGAAGGCAGCCGCCTTGAACATCACGATAAAGATGGAATGGATGTAGTCAAAGAAGAACGTCCAGTCGGCCTTGAAGCCTTCGGGAGCGCTCCCCCACTTGGCGTGCAAGCGTGGCAGACGCTTGGTCCCGTAAATCACGTAGGCGATGAACATACCGAGAAGAGCCGCCGCCGTGCCGAAGCAGGCAAAGGCCATCGGGTTCACGTGGGCAACAGCGAGCTTGCCCACCACAAAGTCCTGGGCGACACCCACCACCGGGGCGAGCGTCCCTTCGAAGAACTTGATACCGAGCGAATCGGCCCACAGGTAACCGGCAAACACTGCACCGACAGCGAGAATCACCATCGGGAGGAGCATGCAGGCAGGAGCTTCGTGAATGTGAGCTTCCTTTTCCTTGGGACCGCGGTATTCACCGAAGAAGGTCATGATAATCAGGCGACCCATATAGACCGCCGTGATAACAGCCGTCAAGAGGCCAACGCCGTAGAAGAACTCACCGAACGGGGCATTCGTGTAGAGGCGTTCCAAAATCAGGTCCTTGGACCAGAAACCGGCAAAGCCCGGGAAGCCGATAATGGCGAGGAACGCAAAGATCATTACGCAAGCGGTAACAGGGGTCTTCTTGATGAGGCCACCCATACGGCGCATATCCTGTTCGCCAGCGAGCGCGTGAATCACGGCACCTGCACCGAGGAAGAGGGCCGCCTTGAAGAAGGCGTGGGTGAACACATGGAAGATCGAGGCGTCATAAGCAGAGGCGCCCGCCGCCATGAACATGTAACCGAGCTGGGAAATCGTCGAGTAGGCAAGCACCTTCTTGATGTCGTTCTGGAAGAGGCCAGCGACAGCCGCCCAGAAGGCAGTGAGCATACCGACAATCAGGACAATCACCAGGACTTCCGGAATCACCGAGAACATACGGCTAAGACGAGCAAGCAGGTAGACACCGGAGGTCACCATGGTTGCAGCGTGGATAAGCGCAGACACGGGAGTCGGACCCGCCATGGCATCAGGGAGCCAGGTCAGGAGAGGAATCTGGGCAGACTTACCGGTGCAACCCACGAAGAACAGAAGACCCGCAATCGCGATAATCGGAGTCGCCAGTTCCACGTGTCCGCCAGCAATCAGCATCTCGATGAACTTGTTCAGAGCATCGTAGTTGAGAATGGCGGAGCCACCGAGAGTGGCGAGGCAGAGCATACCGAGCAAAAAGCCGATATCGCCCACGCGGTTCACGATGAAGGCCTTGTTGGCGGCCTTGCAGTTGTTAAGATCGTGGTTCCAGAAACCGATCAGCAGGTAAGAGCAGAGGCCCACGCCTTCCCAACCGAGGAAGGTGAGCAGCAGGCTGTCGGAGAGCACGAGCACCACCATGCTGAACAGGAACAGGTTGATGTAGGCGAAGAAGCGGGCAAAGCCGCGGTCGCCGTGCATATAACCGATCGAGTAGAGCGCGATGAGAGAACCGATACCCGTCACGAACAGAAGCATCACGCGGGAAAGGCCATCGAACAGGAATCCGATATCGACCTTGAGCATCGGAATGTCGATCCAGTTGCAGAGCGTCTGGCGGAAGCCTTCTTCGGGCATGCCGAAGGCGAGCAACACGACACTCACGAACGAAAGCGCCGGGAACAACACCGAGAGGGCGCCCACGAAACCTTCGGAAGGGCCCTTCTTGCTACCCGACGAGACAACGGCTACGGTACCGAGCAGAATCGTTCCCAGGAGCGGGAAAAGAGGAATAATCCAAAGCGGTAAATTTGTCATTGCTTACCCCTTCATATTGGAATAGTTGTCGGAATCGACACTTTCGCGGTTACGGAAAATGAGGATCACGAGTGCAAGGCCCACGCACGCTTCGGCAGCGGCCACGGCGATCGAGAACAGCGGAACGATCTGGCCCGCGACACTTTCGGCCGCAGGGAGAGTCTTCGCGAAACCCACAAAGGAGAGGTTCACGGCGTTCAGCGCAAGTTCAATGCCCATCAGCACAAAGAACACGTTACGGCGGGCAAGAGCCGTCGCAAGGCCAATGGCAAAAAGCAACAGGGCGAGCATCTGGATGAAAATCGGTTGAAGTTCCATTACTTTTCCTCCTTTTCTTCGGCGATAGCTTCTTCAGAAGCAGCCTCGACAGAGGCGTCAGAACCTAGGCGCTTTTTAGCCATGAGAACGGCCGCACCCATCGAAGAGAGCAGCAACAGACCAAGCACCTCGAAAAGCACGAAGTAGCCGGGACCCGTCTGGGCGGTATCGAACAGGTTCTTGGAGGTCATCTCGACAGAGCCGCGAAGCGTAGTCGCGTCGAAGCCGAGCGGAGTAATCACGAGGGCAAAGCCAATAAGGCCTGCCAGGCCGAGCACGCCGATGAGCACGAAGATCGAGGTGCCGTCAAACATGGGAGTCCTGTTATCCTTGGCCGCGTTCAAGACCGAAATCACGAACACGAGGAGCATCATGATGGCACCCGCGTAGACCATAATCTGGACAACACCGATAAAGGGGCTACCCAGCAGGCCATAAATACCGGCGAGCGAAAGCATGGTGAGGACGAGAGAAAGACCACCGTAAAGCGGATGCTTCGAGAGGAACACGCAGCAGGCGGCCCCCACGGCAATCACGGCGAGAATGATAAAGTAAATCAGGGCGAGCATTAGTTCTTAACCTCCATTCCCCAGACCTTGCGGGCCTCGGCATTCAGTTTTCCGCCCGGAGCCTTCTGGCTCTGCGCGTCATCGGGGTAATCCTTCGGATCCCAGCTGGTGAGAGTCTTCAGGTTCGCCACGAATTCGTCGCGGGTGCGGTGTTCAAAAATGATTTCCTTGGTATCCATGCGGAGCGCATCGACCGGGCAGGCTTCAACGCAGAGACCGCAGAACACGCAGGTCAGGTGGTCAATATCGAAGCGCTTCACCTTCTTTTCGATACGCGGATCGTCACTTGCGGTCGCTTCGATATAAATGCAGTGTGCAGGGCAAGCCGCAGCGCACATGCCGCAGGCCACGCAACGGGGCGTTCCGTCGGGGCGCAGCATCAGGCGGTGCTTTGCACGGTAAGTGCTACGGACTTCGGGCTGACCTTCCGGATAAGAAATCGTCGGCAGCTCTTCGTAGCGGAAAAGACCGCGGGCGGCGTGCTTGAGCGTCGTCCACAGGCCGCGAATCGCCTCGAAGATGTAGAGGCGTTCCACCCAGTTCATGGGTCTCTGTCTAATAACGCGAGCCATTAGTTACCTCCCATCAGCTTCGCGACCACGGCGGTCACGACGAGGTTCAAGATAGCGATGTTCAAGATGATCTTCCAGCCAAGGTGCATAATGTGGTCGTAGCGGAAGCGCGGGAGAGTCCAGCGGACCCAGATCCACACCCAGCAGAAGAACACGCTCTTCACCAGGAGCACGAGCAGGTGGATGAGAGCCGTACCGAGGGCAGCACCCAGAGTGTTCACGGCGACACCATTAACCACGGTAACCTGCGGGTTGTAAAGCACCCAGGATGCGACACCGGCGCAAACCAGCACGAAAGCGGCAATCCAACCGATACCCTTGTAAAGCTTGTATTCCTGCAAGATTTCCATCTTGTTGGACTGTGCCGAAGCACGGAGCTTGCGGGAGTAGCGGTAGATCATGTGGAGGAACGCAAGAGCGAAGAAAGCGAGCACCCAGCAGAGGATAGCGAGCGAGCCACCCATGTGAGCCTGGATGGTTTCGGTCGTCACGAACGGGACCGAGTAGCCGCCCAAGAAGAGTGTCGCCACCAGAAGGCTGCTGATGCAAATGTGGGAGTATTCACCCATGTAGAACAGACCGAACTGCATGGCACCATATTCAGTGTGGTAACCGGCAACGAGTTCAGGTTCACCTTCGGCAACGTCGAACGGAGCGCGGCCCGTTTCGGCAATCGTCGCAATCAAGAAGCAGAAGAAAGCCACCGGTTGGGCGACAATGCCCCACACGTGGTGTTCCTGCCAGCTCACGATATCGGTGAGGCTGAAAGAACCGGCGAGCACCAGGAGGCCCATCATCGAAAGGCCCTGGCAGACTTCGTAGCTGATCGTCATTGCGGTCGTACGCAGAGAACCGAGGTAGCTGTACTTGGAACGGGAGCTCAAGCCAGCGAGAACGGCGCCGTAGGCGGAAAGCGAACTGAAACCGAACAGGAGCAAGATGCCCACTTCGGAATCCACGATCGGACCCGCGATGCGCACCACCTGGCCACCCCAGTCAAAAACCATCGGGCCAAACCAGGGAATCACGCACGGAGAAAGGAACACGATGGCAAACGGGATTGCCGGAGCCACGTAGTAAAGGAACTTCTTTGCGCCCTTCGGAGCAAACATTTCCTTGAAGAACAACTTGGTACCGTCGCACATGTTCTGCACATAGCCGAGCAAGCGGACCTTACCGAAATACGGAACCTTGATGTAGGAGCGGTTCGGACCCTGACGGTCCTGCATGAAACCCGCACCACGGCGTTCCATAGGAATCAACAACAGGATGTAGAGCACAGGCACGAAGCAGAAGCCGAACTTCGCAATCGTGATGAGCCATTCCACCCAGGTTTTGGATTCGATGATATCCATTAGGCGTTACCTCCTTCGAGCAACTTGCCTGTACTCTTGATGGTATCGTAAGAAAGTCCTGCAAGCACGCCAGCATATTCGCCCGCCTTCTTGAAGGCATCGAATGCGCTTTCGAACTTGTTTCCGGCGAGTTCCGAAAGAACGTCGTAAGCGGCACGGATCTTTTCGTCGGGGCAAACCGGGCAAGCATTCAGCTTCTGAAGAATATTCAGGCTGTTCACCATGGTTCCCTGGACTTCGCTCCAGTGACGGATACCGAAGGCAAGCGTTGCCTTCTGTGCAGTCGCGTCATTGAACGGAGTAAGAGCGATACGGGTCGGAATCTTTTCAAGGGCGGCAACAGCGGCACCACCTTCGCCGAAGATATCGTTGTTCACCGTCACCAGCACCTTGAATTCGGGAGCACCCTTCGTGACATCGTTTCTGCAACGATCGACGAGATTGTCGAGGTTGTCGTCAGGAATACCGAGCAACTTGAAAGCGGCGCGGTTTGCAAGCGGGTCGCCACTCATGGCAATGCCATCGGGGGCACCCACCTTCTTGAAGGTGCCGCCGAAAAGTTCGGCGGAGTCGCCCAGGGCATCCTTGAGCATGCGGAGTGCAGCGAGATCTTCGATCGTGCAGGAGCCACCAGCAACAAGGGCGACCTTGCCCCCGTTCTTCTTGGCATCCGCAATCGCTTCCTGAATCACATGAAAGCCCATCGCCGGGAGACGGTTCTTGTCAAAGTTCTGGAACGCGAGGCGGCTCGTGTTAGAGAGCCAGCTGCGGTTCACTTCCGGGTTGCAACGCGGCATCACACGGTAGATGTGACCATCGGCATGATCCAGCCAAATGTTTGCACCGAGAGAGTCGTCCATCGAAACCGTCGGCGTGTGGCTCAAAAGCCATACACGCTTCTGGAAACGGAAGTACTTCGCGGTCATGGCGCCCACGGGGCAAACGTCGGTCACGCACAAGTCGTATTCGTGGTCGAGCTTTTCACCCGGGAACGTCGTAATGTAGGTATGGTCTGCGCGGCCAGCGAGCTGCAGCTGTTCAGAACCGGCGATCGTACGCATGAAGCGCACGCAACGGTCGCACTGCACGCAACGTTCTTCGTCGAGCAAAACACGGGGACCGAGATCCACGTGCTTACCGCCACGGAGCTGACCCTTGGCATCAATGAACTGATGGGCCGGATTGCCATGGTAGTTCTTGCCGTATTCGGGGCGCATGCGGGATTCGTTCTGACCCGCTTCCATAAAGTTTTCCTGCAAGGTGCATTCACCGGCCTTGTCGCAAATCGGGCAATCGAGCGGGTGGTTCACCAGCATGAATTCCTGCGTCGCCTTGCGGGCGTTCTTCACACGGGCAGAAGATGCCGGCGTGTAGATTTTCATACCCGGCATAACCGGCGTGTAGCAGGCAATCACGAGCATACGGCCACGCGGGCCTTCTTGCTCCACCAGGCACTGGCGGCAGTTACCGGACACCGGCAAATACGGGTGGTAACAGACGTGAGGAGTTTCAATCCCGACAGCCTTCAAAGCTTCGAGCAGGTTCGTATCGCCAGGAACCATCACGGCCTTGTCGTCCACGAAGATTTCCACCTTCGGGCTGTTCTCGGTCGGGAGTTTCGGCATGTTGTAGAAGTTACTCATATTATTACCAGAAAATTCCAGGACGATAGTTTTCCTGAACACGCGGCTTGGCGTGGTCGGGGTTCTTTGCGATCAATTCATCAAAGTCGGCTCTGAACTTTGCAGTGTAGCTAGACACCGGGCCGCCGAGAGAAATGGACAGCGGGCAAATCGTCACGCCGCCAAAACCACCGGAGAGGCTCTGCATCAGTTCCACGTCGCCATCGTGACCCTTGCCTTCCACAATCTGGTTCAGAATGCGGTGCAGGAGGCCCGTACCTTCGCGGCACGGAGTGCACTGGCCGCAGGATTCGTGGCTGTAGAAGTTGCCGAGCACGTTCAGGAGCTCAGCCATGTTGTGCGTATCGTTAATCACGATCATGGCTCCCGAACCGAACATCGTCTTCATCGAGGCGAGGCATTCGTAGTCCATAGTGGCCACGGCACATTCGCCTGCGTTCAGCGGAGCGCAAGAAGAACCACCCGGAAGCACTGCCTTCAGGTTTCCGCCCACGACACCGCCGGCATAATCGTTAATCATCGTCATCATCGGAGTGCCGAGCGGAGCTTCGTACACACCCGGATTCTTGACGTCACCCGAGATGCAGAACACCTTGGTACCGCCTGCACGGGGAGTACCCATCTTGGCGTATTCGCTCGGGTCGTGCTGGAAGATCCACGGGAGAGCCATGATGGTCTCGACGTTGTTCACGCAAGTCGGAGACATCCATGCACCGCTCACCGCCGGGAAAGGTGGCTTCAGGCGGGGCTGACCCTTCTGGCCTTCGAGCGAGTTGATAAGAGCAGTTTCTTCACCGCAAATGTAGGCGCCAGCGCCACGATGAACAAAGATATCGAAACTGAACTTGGTCCCGCAAATGTTTTCGCCGAGGTAACCGGCGGCGTAAGCCTGGTTCAAAGCCTTGTTAAGACTTTCGATGCAGGGCAAAAATTCGCCACGGCAGTAGATGTATGCGGCGCGGCTACCGAGAGCCCAAGCAGCAATAATCAAACCTTCGATCAAGCGGTGCGGATCTTCCATCATCAGGAAGTGATCCTTGAACGTACCACCTTCGCCTTCGTCAGCGTTTACCACGATGTACACGGGCTTGCCGGAATTACGCGGAACAAAGCTCCACTTCATACCGGTCGGGAAGCCAGCACCGCCACGGCCACGCAGGCCGGAACGCTGCACGTAGTCGATCACTTCGAACTGGCTCATGTTGAACAAGCGTTCAGAAATGTTGGCGTAGCCACCCAGTTTCTTGTAGACTTCGATGTCCTGGGCGCCCTTGCCAAAGTTTTGCGTACAAACTTTAATTGCTTCTGCCATAATTAAGCCTTAGCCTCCTCGACCGGAGCCGGTTTCTGGGTGGTGACGGCTTCCTTGGAAGGCTTAGCCGTACGTTCACCGGAAGTTGCAATCATGCGATAGACGTCGCCCGCCTTGCCGCTTGCATCGACGAAAGCCTTGTCCTTCACGCCGGGCTCGCCCACAGCGACCCAGTCGTTGCCGTTCTTCTTTTCGACGACAATCTTCGTGAATTCGGGAGCGCCCTTCCAAGTGAGGGTGGCGCCGTTTTCGTCGGCTTCAGCCTTCACGTTCAGAACCGGAGAAGGCGGAGCATAGTCAGCGACCTGCGGCTTTGCAGTAGCGCCCGGAGCACCGGGGTGGCCACCGTGGCCCTTCACTACACCGCCGAGCACATCGTGCTTCGGAACATTGTTCGCGTGAGCCTTGCACCAGTCGATAATGCGATCGATACTTGCTTCGGTCAGAGTCGTACCGCGCTTCATCTTGAGCTGACCATCGACCACGTCGGTCGCGAAGTCATCGTTCACCAACATCATCGGGCCGTTACCGCAGCTACCCAGGCATTCCACCTGGAGCACGGTAAACATGCCGTCGGGAGTCGTCTCGCCGGACTTGACGCCGAGCTTGTTTTCGACATACTTGATGAGCGGCTGGGCACCCTTGATGGCGCAGCTGATGTTGCGGCAGAACTGCAACAGGAACTTGCCCTTGGGAGCGTGATTATACATGGTATAGAAAGTAGCGACGCCGAGAGCGTGAGCCGGAGCGCAACCGCAAACGTTTGCTGCCCAGCGGATACCTTCAGTCGGAACCCAACCAAACACGCCCTGCACCAGCCAAAGGACTTCAAGCAGAGCGCCCTGGCCCACCGGATAACGGCTGAGCAAGTCGGCGCAACGTTCCTTGATTTCAGGAGTGTCAAGCTTTGCGAGCACTTCCTTCGGAGCGGGCTGCGGAACAGCCTTGTTCACGTAGCCAAAAGTCTGACCCGGATCCGGAAGAGCGGGAATCGCTTCGCTCGGACCGTCGAACTTCAAATGGTTATTCGATACAAACTGAACTGCACCTTGAATGTGTTGTTTCATCGGTCAAGTTCTCCTGCAATCATGTTGAGGCCAGGGAGCGTTGCCATGGAGTCGGCAAGGGTCAGGCCTTCGACGAGTTCGTTAAACGCAGAAACGTGGGCAAACGAAGGTGAACGCACCTTGATGCGGTACGGGTGGCCAGAACCATCAGAGACGATGGTGAAGCCGAGTTCGCCGTTCGCGCATTCGCTTGCGCAGTAGTATTCGCCTTCGGGCACGCGGATGCCTTCGTACACGCTCTTGAAGCGGCCGATAAGAGCTTCCATGTCCTGGTAGGCAAGCTTGTGCGCGGGCACGCGGATGCGTGGGTCGACGATGTCGACCGGGCCCGGAGCGAGGCGCTTCAGGGCCTGGCGCACAATCTTCACAGATTCTTCGATTTCGGCAAGGCGCACTTGCAGACGGTCGTTGGCGTCGCCCTGGGTTCCCACCACGACTTCCCAGTCGTAGGTTTCATAGTCGTAGTAAGGTTCATCCTTGCGGAGGTCGCTTTCGACACCCGTCGCACGGAGACACGGACCGGTCCAGCCGTAGCTGATGGCACGTTCGGCAGAAATCTTGCCGACACCCACGGTACGATCGAGGAAGATACGGTTACGGTCCAAGCAGGCGTGCAGGTCCTTGAGGGCCTTTTCCACCGACTTACAAGCGGCGAGGACATCACTTTCGAAGCCGTCGTAGCTGTCGCGGTAGAGGCCACCGATACGGGCAAAGCTGTTCGTAAGGCGTGCGCCCGTGAGCTTTTCCCAAATCAGCATGATTTCTTCACGCGGGTTAAAGGCGTACATGAACGGAGTCGTACCGCCCAAGTCCTGGAAAGCTGCAGCCACGCAAATAAAG
>JAEEGH010002485.1_pt1 | contig 49816 bp, 37 predicted proteins | sample 9134181 | NCBI WGS metagenome assembly JAEEGH01 (sample SAMN16246544, study PRJNA631951) | gut metagenome | biome: gut microbiome; feature: rumen; material: DP-attached | host: Bos | place: Iran: Karaj | collected 2018-10
TCCTTAGACATACACAGGAATACCCCGGCTTCCTCGCCCTTTGCACACACTACCAAATCCTCGCAAGCTTCGATGTCCTCGGTGCGCACGCCTGTGTGGCGGCTGTGTGGTGCATAGAAAACATCATCAAATCCTCGTACAAGTGGAATCTTGCGATTCAAAACTCGGTGTGGGAATACACCAAATTTCTTTTCGTCCAAATCGTATTTATCAATACCGTATCTGTAGTAAAGCCCCGCCTGGCATCCCCAGCACAAATGCAATGTGGAAGTCACATGTGTCTTTGTCCACTCAAAGATTTTGCACATCTCATCCCAGTATTCCACCTCTTCAAAAGGCATCTGCTCCAGTGGCGCGCCTGTGATGATAAGTCCATCGAAATATCTGTCGTAGACATCTTCTATCTTTTCATAGAAGTTGTTCAGATGAGTCTTGCTTGTGTTCTTGCTTTCGTGGCTTCCCACAGTCAGGAAAGTCACATCCACCTGCAAAGGTGTGTTTGAAAGAGAACGTAACAACTGAAGCTCTGTGGCTTCTTTTAATGGCATCAGATTAAGAATCCCAATACTGATAGGTCTGATGTCCTGGTGGGTAGATCGATTTTCGTCCATGACGAAAATATTCTCATGCTCAAGTATTGCCTTTGCAGGTAAATCGTTTTGTGTTCTGATTGGCATACCTATTATTCTCCTCTGTTATTATTAAAAAATCCTTCTCAATTTATAATTTCTAATAATAACACAACCTACCTTCTTGTGCCATGCATCAATTGTTTATTCTTGTACATTCTTTCATCTGCAAGCAGATATACCGCATTTGCATCCTTGCCCTCGCATTCGTGGCGATACGCATATCCAATAGCTGCACTTCGATTGATGATTGGGTCCTTTTCGTTGAGCGTTGCAAGTGCATGCTTCATTCCATCTATCAAATAATCCACCTGTGACATGCTCTCTCCGGTAAGGATAACCACAAACTCATCTCCACCTATTCTGGCAATGAAGCCTTCGTCTCCAAAGCAATTCTCCAGCTCATCGCCAAATTCAAAGAGATATTTATCTCCCATCAAATGTCCCTGATTGTCATTTACTTCCTTCAGACCATTTAAATCAATGCTGACGATACAATAATCATCCTCTTTTTCTGATAATGATTTAATGTACTTCTCATACTTTGATCTATTTGCTATGCCTGTAAGCTCATCTGCATATGCCAAATGTGCCAAAGATTCGTACTCTTTCTTTCTGGCGATTGACTCTGAAATGAAGATATTGTAATTCACCAAAGTTGCAAATACCATGCTGATTGCCCCAAGAGGCACAGCCTTTTTCGAAAGCATTATCTGCTTTGAATATCCCAGCACTTCCATGTAGTAGAAGAAAACATTAAAGATAAAGGAAATGGCCAGCATAGCCTGTCCCATAATCTGTATGTACTGAGTCTGTGTAATCAGATTTGAGCCTGCATCCTTAACTAGAATCATTACAAACATGAATACTATCAGAACCATGGCGTCTATCTGATAAATGAACAGATAATGATTAATATGAGCAATACCTGCAAAATGCAATCCTATCAAAACCAAAGGAATGATTGCTCCGATTGTTAAGAAGAACTGGAACAAAGTCTTATGAAGGTAATTTCTCATAGACCCCATTACCAAATACATCAGTGGTACAATCATGTACAAAGAAATGTATTCTATCTCTGTCTGATGACCCTTTGTCTCCACAAACAAACCTAAAAGTCTGAACTGAGTCAAAAGCCATATTCCAATGGCAATAAACACAAGTGATGAATACATCTGCATGTTTATCTCAGGCATATCACTTCTGAATCCCAAACCTACAGCAAAAAACATAAGTCCAAATATGACAAGAAATGCCGCCGACATAAAAATAAACATATGATTATGAATGCTATATAAAAGCAATGTATAATAACCAGCCAACGCTGGCGCTTCAAAGTAATTGTAGGCACCATCCTCTGTCAAAATAAGTGAAATAGAAAGATCCACCGGCCTATCTGTGTTTGGAAGATTTACGAAATTATTCTCACATCCTATAAACTTTCCAGCCTTATAGGAATCCATAAATCCACTTTTTACTTCTGTTGTACTGCAGTACAAAATCCACGCACTAAACTTGGACTCAAACATAATGGTAGGTGTCTCAAATTCGTTCACTTCCACGGCAGGATGCACCATATGTATCACATCCCCTTTGTGAGCCCCGTCACCAATCATTTTTCTTAAATCTGACAATGCCACATTTTCATATACGGAGTCATTGTAGTAAACTCTCCACCCCTCATCTAACACAACAACGCTGTCGTAATTGTGAGGCTTAAAGAAGAAATGGCCCACCAATATCAACATTAAAAATGTTCCCATGGCTACGCCTAGACATAAAATCTTTTTACCCATGGTGAGCCTCCTTCATCTTATACATGCGCTGGTCAGCAAGATAAAATACATCCTGATATCTGCCGCCCTTAACCTCATGATTAAAGGCAAAGCCTACAGATGCTGAAAGTGTGAATTCATCATTCATTTCGTTATACTTGGCCATTTCCTGAGACATAGCATCAACGCATTTCTTGCAAAGCAACTCATTTGAATTTTGGAAAACTACGAGGAATTCATCTCCACCTGTTCTTGCAATAATATCAGCAGGCGCAAAAGCCCTTTTCAAAATATACGCAAATGCGATAAGCATCCTATCACCAGCCATATGGCCCATATTGTCATTTACAAACTTTAGTCGGTCCAAATCGATACTAACAATTCCAAAGTTTCCTCTTAGTGACCCAAAGAACTGGTTGAGAGCCGCTCTGTTTTTAAGATCTGTCAAAGCATCTGTATAGGCCAAGCCTTCCAATTGTCCCTTGATGCGATTCGCACTGATGTGATTAACGCTGTTCATAAAGTAGTAGATAAAATGGCACATGATGAAAAACAGCATGCCCAGCTCAAGGAAATTGATACTGGTAAATAGTCCTGTATGGGAAATATACACACTTTCATCGACCTTAACGCTAGGCTTAGTTCCAATTTCGATAAGTGACATTACCATCATTATTATGAAACCGACAAACAGATATATTTCAGCATCCATTCCTACGTTTACATCACTATTAACATGCTCTCTCCTGTAAACTACCAGATTTTTGATTAGAGTTGGCAGGATTATAATCATCTCGATAATATCCAGCACTCCAACAACATTCATAAAATGATTTACATGCACAATATTCAAGAAATGCAAAATCCAAATTACAATAGGGAAAATTATATTAACAGCAGCAATTACACGTATCTTATTTTGAATATTATGACTATGAATAGAATAAATCAGCATACTGAATCCCAATGGAATCAAGTAAAAGGAAGTATACTCTACCATAGAAAAAAACATCTCTCGATTGCCTATAAAACAAAAGATGTCATTTCTGGCCAATATATATACTCCTAGCAAATTTGCAAAAATTGCTCCTGCCAGAATTTCGATATCATTCTTTCTTGTAATCAGCAAATAAACCCACAATACAAAAATAATGCAGGAATACATCAAAAGAAATGCACCAATGAAAATAGATATTCTGTGGTGACTGTAAAATGTTTTTATTAAATCGCCCTTTTGGCCGTAAAAAACAGGCATAAACCTTTTGATAGAATTATTTTCGGTGAAGGTATACACCATAATGAGCTTATGAACTCCTGGCCTTGTATCAAGAGTCACAATATTATACTTCTTTGGCACAAAGCTTCCTGTTTTCAAATACTCTCTGCCGTATGAATAAATCAAATCATCATCTAAATACACATCCACTGTGTTGAGCTTGCTGAGAAACATTAGGGTTGCCCCTGTGTTTTCAACTGTAATTTCATTTACTGTAATAAATGTTTCACCTTGCTTGCTATCGCCTATATAGTAATCGCCTAAGTTTACATCACGCTGAACTTCAACTCCACGAAAAACAGACCAGCCTTCATTGATTGGACTGATCTGTGATGCTGAATTCACTGTGAATCTAGAGCTTCCAAATACTAAAAGCACCATTGTTACGAATGCCAATAGCAATGGGAACACTAGATAATTTTTATAATCTTTAAAACGGGATAAATCTAACATACACATATTATAATATCCATATGTGTCTTAATTATAGAAAAATGGTTACCATTTAACTATTTAACATGGAAAGAAATTCTTCCTCACTTATAACATTTATCCCCAAAGCATTGGCTTTATCAAGCTTGCTGCCTGCAGCTTCACCGGCCAATAAATAATTTGTCTTTTTAGAAACAGAGCCAGAGCACTTTCCGCCGTTGAGCTCGATAAGCTCCTGGGCTTCCTTTCTACCCATAGTAGGCAAAGTTCCGGTGATTACAAATGTAAGTCCAGCGAACTTATTACTTGCACTTTCCTTTTCCTCTTCTACCATGTTTACACCGGCTTCCTTCAAGCGATTAATAATATCGATATTCACCTCATCGTGAAGATAATCATAGATAGAATTCGCGCTGATTTCACCGATATCGTTTACCTGAATAAGCTCCTCTACTGTAAGGCTCATAATCTTTTCGATGTCCTTAAACTGGGAAAGAAGGGCCTTAGCGGCTGCCTTTCCAACATTAGGGATACCAAAGCCTGTAAACAGTCTGTAGGCATCGTTGCTCTTTGCAGCCTCAATAGCTCCTAGAAGCTTATCTGTGTTCTTTTCCTTGCCGATGATTCCCTTTTCAATAAGCTCTTCTCTCTTTTCCTTGAGAGCGAATACATCTGCAATATCCTTTATATATTCCTGGCTGACAAGGTCCTCAATATAAACCTCGCCAAATCCCTTGATATCCATAGCATCTCTTGATACGAAATTGATAATGTGACGAACCAACTGAGCTGGGCAGCTTGGATTCAAGCACTTCATATCAGCTGTGTCCGCATCCCTCGAAACAGGACCGCCGCATACAGGACAAACATTTGGAATCTTGTATGTCACAGTGCCCTCTGGACGCTTTGAATGTACCACTTCTTTAATCTTTGGAATGATTTCACCGGATTTGTAAACTACTATCGTATCTCCGATACCGATATCTAAATCATCGATAAAATCCTGATTGTGAAGAGTAGCGCGGCTAACTGTGGTACCGCATAAACGAATTGGTTCAAAAATAGCTGTAGGGTTAACACGGCCTGTTCTACCAACTGAAAGCTCTACATCTAGAAGCTTTGTCTCCTTTTCCTCTGGTGGGTACTTGTAGGCAATGTGGCCGTTTGTGTATTTAGCGCTGGTAGAGAAATCGTTACGGTAAGAAACCTGATCAATCTTTACAACTGCCCCATCAATATCAAATGGGAACTGTCCTCGTAAATCTCCGATTTCATCGATGACTGCAAGAACTTCCTCTGCTGTTTCGCACTTTTTATGGAATACTGTAGCAACCCCTGCTTTTTCAAGGATATCCATGCCATCGCAGTGGCTCTTTGTAAGCTCCTCTGGACCCTGCTGTACGTTGAATACAAACATCTTTAAGCCACGTTCCTTGGTGATGTTTGCATCAAGCTGACGAAGTGTACCGGCAGCCAGGTTACGTGGGTTGGCTGCAAGCTTCCCGCCGTTCAGCTCCTGAGTGGCATTGTATCTGTCGAAATCCTCATGTGACATATACACCTCGCCGCGAAGCTGAAGGCTATCGTATGGCAAATCAAGATACTGATTTACATCTGGGATAACTAACGCATTTGCGGTAACATCCTCGCCGATAAGTCCATCACCACGAGTCTCTCCCATCTTAAGCTTTAGCTTGCCCTTTGAATCCTTTTCGTAGCGAAGTGTCATGCTAAGGCCGTCGATTTTGGCCTCCACACTAAACTTTGCATCAGGATGAACTGCCTTTACTTTTGCAATCCAAGCTGTTACATCGGCCTTGTCAAAAACATCCTCGATAGAAAGCATTGGCACATCGTGAGTAACCTTTACGCCTGCCTCACGCATGGCAACGCCACCAATCTTCTGAGAAGGTGAATCAGGTGTAACCCACTCAGGATGCTCTGCCTCTGCCGCCTTTAGCTTTTGCATCAGCTGATCATACTCGAAATCGCTGATTTCTGGCTCGTTCTGATTGTAGTATCTATCCATGTGATAATCGATTTCGTCGATTAGTTTCTTGTATTCATTTAATTCCATTATTCTACCCCTTTTACCTTAGTTTCTAGAGCCCTCAAGCATTTTGTAGAGCACCTTTAGCTCTGCATCTGTCACATCCCTGTAGGTGTCCTCCTGCAGGTCCTTTAGCTCAATATTCATAATGCGAACTCTTTTCAGGCTTCGTACTCTGAAGCCAAGCATCTGACACATACGGCGAATCTGACGATTCAATCCCTGAGTCAAAACAATTTTAAATGTCCTTTTGGAAAGCTTTTCAACATGGCACTTTCTGGTGGTCACCTCAAGCTCATCCAAATATACGCCAGCAGACATTTTATTAATAAAATCACTGTCTATGTCTTTATCAACAGTGACAATATATTCCTTTTCATGAGCATTAGCCGCTCGCATGATTTTGTTAACCAAATCACCCTGATTAGTAAGCAGAATCAGGCCATTGCTATCCTTATCCAATCGGCCAATAGGATAAATGCGATCTGGATAATTGATATGGTCGATGATGTTGTTCTTCTCTCGCTTTTCCGCTGTACATACAATCCCCACAGGCTTGTTGTAAGCGATAAGAACTGGCCTTTTATCAGCATTTGAAACAGGCTTGCCATCGAACAGCACTTCATCGCTCTGGCTCACTCTCATGCCCATTTCAGCAGGCTTGCCATTTACCAAAACACGGCCTTCCTCTATGGCCTTGTCTGCGGCTCTTCTACTACAAACTCCGGCATCGCTTAAATATTTATTTAATCTAATACTCTCTTCCAAGTATGCCTCCATAATACAATGGAGACCAAAAAACTTGGTCTCCATTAAAATTAATCATTAAACATTAATCTGAATTACTCTTGTAAAAGGTCTGTTCTGATGTAGCCTTCCTTCTTGCCGTACTTAACCTTTGTCCAGCCCTCGGCATAGCTCATAACAACCTCTACCTCTTCGCCTGCGTAAGCAACTGCAACCTTTGATGCAGATGAATCCATTGCTGAACGAATATTAACTGTAGATGTAAGTGTTATTTTATCACCAGCTGTAAGTGCTGCAGCTGTTGTAGTTGTCTCTTCCTCTTCTGTGTCCTCTGTGGATTCTTCTTCTGTAGAATCACCAACATTAACTGCATCCTTTGTGATGTATGCCTTTGTTCCGTTGTAATCAAACTTGTAGAAGTCTCCCTCTTCACCGTAGATAGTGATTTCAGTACCACTTTCAAGAGAACCAAGCTTGTCGCTGTTAGCATCTGCTGCTGAGCGAACATTTGCCTTTGCATTTGTAGTGCCTGTGTAAGAGTTTGCTTCCTCCTCAGCTTCTGCTGCTTCCTGTGCCTCAGCCTCTGCAGCTGCTGCCGCTTCTTCCTCTGCCTTTGCAGCTTCCTCAGCTGCTGCCGCTACCTCAGCAGTGTAATCTGTGTTCCACTGGATGATAGCTGCTGGCAATGTATCTGACATAAGTGCTGAAAGATTTGCATCGCTCTCAAGTGCTGACTCGTATGCCTCGTCAACCTCTGCCTTTAAATCAAGCAAATCCTGCTGACGAATGTAAACTGCAATAAGATCAGAGATTTCTGTATCCATCTCGTAAATGTTGTTGTTCTGGTTGAATGAACCGTAAATGTTGTTGATGTAAAGCTTTCCATCTTCGTTTGTTTCAACATAGAAGAAATCAAGGCCAGGAGCTGCTGTGTCGATGTCGTTATACTTAAGCTCAACCTCTGTAGTTACGAGATAAGAATTATCTGTGAGGCCTGGCTTTGTGTAAATCTGAACATCGTTGAAGCTCTCGATGTACTGGCTATAGAAAGCAATGTAGCTGATTTCCTGATCACTAACAGGTGTTGCAAGAGTGGCAAGTGTGTCTGTGTCGCCCTCTGCGTATGCTGTGTAGTAATTATTAATAAGAGTAGTCAGCTCTGAATTATTATTCTTTTTGAAGCTCTTATAAACTCCCGATGTGGATTTGCTATCACCACCGCTGCTGCTAGTTCCAAGGAAAAGAACCAACGCCATGACGATGAAAATTCCACCTGCTAAAAAGTATCTTTTATAATTAATAATAAAATCCTTTGAAATCTCGATTATATTTTTAAGTTTTGTTTTTAAATCTTGTAAGTTCATGTGCCCTCCATGCTGCAAATAGTTTGCCGAACAACTGTAGACGGCCGGATTCGAACCGGCGGTCTTCGGAGTCGGAGTCCGATGCGTTATCCAGCTACGCTACGCCTACGTATTTACTTGCCGATATATTTTAACACAACTTACATACTAAATACACCTTTCGTCAAAAATTTATGTACTTTAGTTGGTAAAAGTGATAAAGTATATGAAAAATCTTACACAAGGAGGTAACTGTATATGAATCCTACAGGTACTACTAATTTAATTTGTTTACTCGGCAGTCCAGTTTCACACAGCATCTCACCGGCGATGCATAATACAGCCTTTGATGCTTTAGGACTTGATTATTCATATATGGCCTTTGATGTAAGTAAGGAAGATTTACCTATAGCTGTTGCCGGTTTGAAAAAAATCAACTGCTGTAATTTCAATCTGACAATGCCTTTAAAAACAGCTATCATCCCACTTTTGGATGAAATCGATGAGGCAGCTGAGCTGGCTCAATCAGTAAACACCTGCGTTTGTCAGGATGGCAAATTAGTAGGCTACACCACAGATGGCATTGGCTTTCTTGAATCTATGAAGGATTGTGGAATCCAATACTGCGGTACTACTATCACTATTCTTGGTGCCGGGGGCGCTGCCACTTCTATCATCACACAGGCAGCCATGGAAGGTGTGGAAAAGATTAATATCTTCAAAAGAAAAAACGCATCTTTCCATAAGGTTGTAGATTTCGCTGATAGACTTACAAAATCTACTGAGTGTGATTTATTCGTTTACGACATGGAAGACAAGGATATTCTCAACTTTTCTCTTCAAGAAAGTGATATCCTTATAAATAGTACAAATGTTGGTATGGGCGACGACGACCGTTCCCTTGTTCCAAAGGAGTTTTTACGTCCTGACCTTACAGTTTGCGATGTAATTTATCATCCTGCTGAAACCAGACTTTTAAAGGATGCAAAGGCCTGCGGTTGCAAGACAATGAATGGCAAATACATGCTTCTATACCAGGGGGCTGCTGCCTTTAAGCTTTGGACTGGCAAGGATATGCCAATCGACTTAATTAAAAAGACATGTTTTGACTAAAATCTATAGAAGTGAGGGAAAATAATGAGTTTCAATTATCTTAAAAAAATGCCTACTCCAGAGGAAATCAAGGAGATGCTTCCTGTTCCACCAAAGGTTCAGGAAGTCAAAAAGCAGCGTGACAAAGAAGTGGCCGACATCATCACTGGAAAAGACGACCGTTTTCTCTGCATAATTGGTCCATGCTCTGCTGACAACGAGGATGCAGTTTGCGAATACATCGAAAAGCTTGCGCGAGTTGCTGAGGATATTAAGGACAGGGTTTTGGTAGTTCCTAGAATCTACACCAACAAGCCACGTACCACAGGCAGTGGCTACAAGGGAATCGCTTCTCAGCCTGATCCAAACGAAGCTCCTGATATGGTGGCAGGCCTCATAGCAATGAGAAAGATGCACATCCGCGCCATGACAGAATCAGAGCTTACTCCTGCAGATGAAATGCTCTACCCTGAAAACTGGGGCTATGTAGATGACCTTCTTTCCTACGTGGCAATCGGTGCCCGCTCAGTGGAGGATCAGCATCATCGTCTTACTGTTTCAGGCTTCGACGTAGCATCAGGAATGAAAAATCCTACATCTGGCGATTTCTCTGTAATGCTTAATTCCGTATATGCGGCCCAGCATCCACATCACTTCACATTCTCTGGATACGAAGTTACAACTACAGGAAATCCACTGGCCCACACAATCCTTCGCGGTGCCGTATCAAAGCACGGCAACAGCGTGCAGAATTACCACTACGAAGACTTAATCAGACTTCACAACATGTACGAAAAAATGGATCTTGTTAATCCTGCTTGCATCATCGATGCCAACCACTCAAACTCAAACAAGCAGTACAAAGAGCAGATTCGTATCGTGAAGGAAGTAATGCACAATCGAAATCATTCAGAAGATATCAAAAACCTTGTTAAGGGTGTCATGATAGAAAGCTACCTCATCGAAGGATGCCAGCCTATCTCCGACCACCAGACATATGGCCAGTCAATCACAGACCCATGCCTTGGTTGGGAAGACACACGTCATCTTCTTTATACAATCGCAGAACGTAACTAAAATAAAAAACTCAAGTCAGATTATTCCGACTTGAGTTTTTCTTTATTGAATCTCTTGCTTATCCAGTCTGTTGTAAATGTAGCTGATTCCAAAGCAAAGGAATCCGCAGATTAAAAATCCCACCGCTCTAAGAAGCAAATCATCATAGTTAACATCAATCAGCACTAGCTTCACAATACTTGCGATTGAAAGCACTAGACCGTACAGCCTCATAGACTTATACTTCAGCTTGAAGCCCAGCATGATAGATAATAACGCTATCACGAGGAATGCAACGCTTAGCATGATTCCATATGATTCGTATGCAATCAAGAACATCAAGCATACATAGGTATATTTGAAAGCAACATATGCCCCAGCCCATGTGTAATTTTCCAGCAGGCTCTTTACATTGATTGATACCAATGCAGTAATCAATAAGCCGTAGAGAATTGCAAATGGCGAGTTTGTAAATATCATCATTTCGGTTGTGTAGAATACAACCAGGAAGACGTTAACAATATAGAACATGATATTGCAAGTCTTTCCATATGACACTTGGATTTCTGCAAATTTCTTTATATACACAAAAATCTGCAATGCTGTCATGATGATACAGAACAATTCAAATGATCCAGGGAATTTGTGGATGCCATTGATTAAATGGAATGTGTATGCAATCATTCCCACTGTCCACAGGTAAAGCACATTGTCATAGATTACATTCACATGCTCTTCTTTCTCTGCAATTCTCTCTGCTACTGCAAATACAAGCATTGTAACAACCAGTATCAATCCAAATATCTGACTATCAAATTCAGCAGCAATAATCAAAATAACCATTGTTAAGCTGTAGAATCTGACAATCAAATTGTGTTTGAATCTGGAGTAAACACATGCTCCTATCTCAATTAATACTGCAAGGATACCACCTACAACAGATAAGTATTCATGATCACAAACCACAGTGTTGAAGTTTGCAATAAAAATGAATAATGCAAAAATAATTTCCGCTGTGTATGTAGCAATCTTTGCAGCTTCAAGCTTAACGAATCTTTCAACAACAAAGAAATCGATAAGTGCAATTGTAATTATTAGCAAATCTCCTATTCTCTCTGATTCCAGATTTCCAATGTATCCATCTAATGAATAGATCAACAAAAATCCCATTGGAAACAGTGTTAGGATTGTCTGAACTACAAAGGTAATGGTATGCTTTTCGTTTTCTAAAAATAAAAGCTGCACCAGTGATGAATACATAATTACCACAAGTGTGAAGACTAGTATTATTATGTCCACTGGGTTTACTTCATTGCCACCAAATCCATAGACACCTGCTAGGTATTTGGTTGTAACTAACGTAAATGCGATAATCGTTCCGCACCATGTAGAGAATGAACTCCAATAATTCTTTACCAACAGGTCGTTTATAAAGAATGATACTTCCGCAAGGACAAGCATCACTAGCACTACCAGGCATTCATCCAAGGTGTGCATTTGTATTGCACTAAATACTGCAGCTACAAATATTCCAGTCTGACCGATTATGGTAAATACGAATGACTTCTTTCTACCAAGGAAGCACAATGCTGCAGCCCATAATACAAGTAGCACATATAGTGCAATGATATTAATTGCTTCAAAGTATCCATAGGTCACAAACAGTGAAACAAAAACAGCACCTGTTCCGCAGCCTGTCAGGGACGTATTCCACTTGTTTACGCCCTTCTTTTTAGCATTCAGCTCTCCTGCCACTATAAAGGCTCCGCTGAAAATAAACATTGCTGCAATCTTCACAGCATCTCCCAACACTGGAATAATCCAAACAGCAAACATAACTATGGCTATAAATATCAGCAGTGATGCGCCTATAGCCATACCATATTTTCCAATAAATGACTCCATACTCTGCTTGGTAGGCTGCGTGTTTGCCTGTGCCCTGGCCGGCTGTGGCTGATAGTAGCGCTGAGGCTGCACCGGCTGCTGTGAGTACTGTTGTCTGTACTGTGGAACCGGCTGTGGCTGGGGCTTTGCTGCTACAGCGCTCTTCAACTGCTTCACTTCAGCTTCAAGCTTCTGGACTCTGTCCTCCAGCTCCTGAATTCTTTGTAAATCTTCCATTTTGCTCCCTCTTAAAATAAATTTTTTATTCTTGCATTTAATTATCTGATATAGTAATATTTTTTCAGACAATGGTGTCAGAATAGAGTCCCTAAGCGGGGATTCTATTTTGGCACCATTTTTTCATATTCTGATTTGCTTGCCCACTTCAGAAATGAAAATGGCGTATACCTATTTGCTTGCCCACTTAGGTATGCGCCAGTTTTTTTATATAAACATCTCCCCTAAGAAGCTATCCTACTGCTTTCACATATGATTTATAATACAGCTTTCTTACACTTACAGGCATGGCTTTGCTGTTAATTGGCAGCAGCTCTACCAAGCTATCAAACTCATATCCCCCCATCATGCCCATCACCTTGTCATTAATATCTTCTGAATCGATAACTTGCCTAAACTTATTGCTGTATTCACCTATAGCTGCATATATTGCAATTGAGTTTATAAGCTTGCCAAAGACAGAATGAGCAAGTACGCCTTCAATTGACGCAGCCTCTTCTATTCTAATCCACTTTAGTCTAAAAACATAAAGCCTATCCTGGTAGCTCACAATATAACTAGTTTTTAGACGAGCCAGCGTTCCTATTGCGCCAAAGAACATAAACAGCCCTGTCCAAAAGAAAACAACCATCAAAAACAGCATAAAATAGAACATGCCACTGTATGTTGAGCCAGCATGAGTATCAGCATAGCTGGTGTATTTAACACCAAACACTACTGTTCCAACCATCAGTACCAATCCAGCAACAATCCTAAGATAATACCAAAGATACATTTTACTTGTAGAGATCAGCTCCATCTTATCGCTGTAGTTCTTTGCCACAAAATTTGTATACTCAGGCTTCTTAGCACGCTCAGCATTCTTCTTTTCAATTTCTGCTTGCTTGCGAAGATTTTCCTGATACTTAGCAGCTCGCTCCTGGGCAAGAATTGCTCTTTTCTCACGATTCTTAGCATCGATTTCATGTTGCTTTTCTAAGGCTTTTTTCTCCCTGGCTTCTCTAATATCTGCAATCTTTTCTGATTTTTCCAGATTTCTTTCAATATCAATTTCATCAGGAAGTAGCTTATGACGCAGCTTGAATGCACACCAGATTGTAATCAATCCTATGACTGATATTACGCTATAAATGCCTATCGTAAATGCGAAGTAATTGTTATTCCAAAGCCCCCATTTTAGATATAAATAAGTCAACACAGCATTGTAGGCTCCGAATAAAACGATTCCCACGCCAAGCAATCCTACTAAAAATATAAAAACTCGGTGAACCGCAGCTTTATTCTCATCTCTTTCATCCATATAGTTTCTCCCATGTAAAACTTAAGAAAGCAAATGTGCTTCCTTAAAAATATTTCTAGTTCATTTTAGCTGCGTAGGCCATGATAGCTGCAACAGTCTTGGCATCCTGGAGCTTGCCTGAATAGCACATAACAAGAAGGTCTTCCAAATCATAAAGCTCTATTTCAATATCTTCTGCTTCATCCAAATGCTGCTCTCCAATTTCTTTCAAATCCGTAGCCAAATAAACATCAATAAATTCGTCGCAGAATGCTACTGTAGATTTAAGTGATAAGAGCTTTTCTAGCTTTCCTGCTCTAAATCCTGTCTCCTCCTCAAGCTCTCTGGCTGCGCAAATGCTGGTATCTTCATTTACTGAATCACGCTTTCCAGCTGGCACCTCAAGTGTAAATCTATCAAGTGCGTTTCTGTACTGGCGCACCATGATGATTTTGCCGCTAGGATGAACAGCCAATACGCAAGCTGCTCCCATTCTGTGGCTGACAAAATCCCACTTTTCTTCCTTTCCATTAGGAAGCCTAACAGTATCCTCGTAAATATCCAGGATTGGCCCCTTATGTACTAGCTCTCTCTTTACTCTTTCAATTTTCTCCATAATCATTCTCCTTATATTCTATTCTCCCTTACGCATTTCATTATAGTAGTATATTAATACTTTATATAGATTAAATCAACCCCTAATTTAATGATTTTTCTAAAAATGGGTTCAAAAAAAGCGGGTGGATATCCACCCGCTAAGTTTTTTACTTTGCGTAGTCTGTAACTCGTGATTCACGAATTACGTTAACCTTAATCTGTCCAGGATATTCGAGCTGTGATTCAATCTGCTTTGAAATATCCCTCGCCATGATGACCATATCGGCATCTGTAACCTGTTCAGGAACCACCATGATACGAATCTCTCTACCTGCTTGAATAGCAAAAGACTTTTCAACACCCTTAAAGCTGTTAGAAATTTCTTCAAGTTCTTTTAATCTGTTTGTATATGTCTCCATAGCCTCGCGTCTTGCACCTGGACGAGCTGCACTAATTGTATCAGCTGCCTGTACAATACAAGCTATAAGAGTTTCTGGCTCTACATCGCCATGATGTGCCTCAACAGCATTGATAACTGTCTGAGACTCTTTGTACTTGCGGCAAAGATCTGCACCGAGCTGTACGTGAGTACCCTCCTGCTCTCTATCTACTGCCTTTCCAATATCATGCAACAAACCTGCACGCTTTGCTACTCTAACATCAAGACCAAGCTCTGCAGCAAGTAATCCTGATAACTGAGCAACCTCAATGGAATGCTTTAACACATTCTGACCGTAGCTGGTTCTAAATTTCATCTTTCCAAGAAGTCTAAGAAGCTCTGGGTGAATACCCTGAACACCAACCTCAAGTGCAGCTGCATCGCCTTCCTCGCGGATTTGCTGTTCTACTTCTTTCTTAGCCTTTTCTACTGTCTCCTCAATTCTAGCTGGATGAATACGTCCGTCTACAATGAGCTTCTCCAAAGCAATACGTGCAATCTCACGTCTTACTGGATCAAATGCAGATAAGATAACTGCTTCTGGTGTATCATCAATAATTAATTCTACGCCAGTCATAGTTTCAAGAGTACGAATGTTACGACCCTCTCTACCAATGATTCTTCCCTTCATCTCATCATTAGGAAGCTGTACTACTGAAATAGTAGTCTCTGCAACATGATCTGCTGAGCACTTCTGAATAGCACTAACTACTATCTCACGTGCCTTTTTATCAGCCTCATCCTTTGCCTGAGCTAAGCTTTCCTTAATAAGTTTTGCTGCGTCTAATTTGACATCTTCTTCTACAGATTTTAAAAGTTGTTCTTTTGCTTGTTCGGAGGTAAGTCCTGAGATTCTCTCTAGTTCCTGCACACGCTGCTGATTAAGCTTTGCAACTTCCTCACGCTGCTTGTTAAGCTGTTGTTCCTGACGAGCGAATTCAGCCTCACGTTTTTCAACTGCATCGAGCTTTTTATCAAGGTTATCTTCTTTCTGAGATAATCTGTGCTCACTTCTCTGAATTTCTGCTCGGCGCTCACGGATTTCTTTATCGAGATCGTTCTTCTGTCTCATGGCATCTTCCTTTGCCTCGAGCATAGCCTCTCTCTTTTTAGCCTCCGCATTCTTAACTGCCTCATCAATGATTTCACGAGCCTTCTCCTCAGCAGAACCAATCTTGTTTCTGCCCTGTGTCTCATGAATCTTGTTTGAAACAGCAAGAGTGATAACAACTGCAACAACGGCAACGACAAGTGCAACAATAATCATCGTTACTGCGTTCACAGGAGCACCTCCTTATTTAATTTTCTAATTGGAATATAAAATAAAAGCTATAATGCCCTCATTTATAAACATCAACACATTTAGTTTAACTGTATAAATGGTCTATGTCAAGCATGTGTATACCATATATAGTAGAGGCTAAGGCTTATTTTATCACCCTATTGATAGCATCTGATGAGAAACCCCTACCCATTAAAAAGCGATAGATTTTGGCTCTGTCTTCGTAGGTGGCATTTTCCTTGTCGTAATGCTTCTTCTCAAGGAGGCGCTCTATGAGAGCTGATTCATCCCCGGTGTACTCCTCTTCCAAAACTCTGTCGATAACATCGCTAGATATGCCCTTGCCTATTAAATCCTGCTTGAGCCTCTGTTTGCTGCGGGAATCCTGATAAAAACGGATGTGGCTGGCAGCCATCCTGGCATCGTCCAAATAGCCATATTCATTGATGTAGTCGATAGCGATATCCACTACATCATCTGAGTATCCGCCCTCACGAAGCTTGTCCCTGAGATTTTTCTCGGAACGATCCTGCTTTTCTAGAAGATGAAGGGCTCTTTTCTTGCAACGAGGAATGATGATTTCGGTAATGATTTCCTGGTATTTATCCTCCGGCAAATCTGCCCCTTCTTCTATGCCGTAGCTTTCGTATTCTTTTTTATATAGAACAAAATCTGCCCCGCCAGCGAGACAGATTTTTGCTCTTCCCTTTGTTAATTTAACAAGAGATAATACTTCCATGATTATTCAATAACCTCTGTAGGAATATCAGATTCTTTTTCACCACCAACAAGACCTACTTCGCTCTCGTCAGTTTCTGCATAGTGCTCGCGAATTGCCTCTGCAATCTCCTCGCGAACCTCTGGATTCTGCTTTAAGTACATCTTAGCGTTTTCGCGGCCCTGGCCAATCTTTTCGCCAAGGTATGCATACCAAGCACCAGACTTCTGAATGATGTCAAGGTTTGTACCAACATCAAGGATATCACCCTCGCGAGAGATTCCCTCGCCAAACATGATATCGAACTCTGCCTCACGGAATGGAGGTGCTACCTTGTTCTTAACGATTTTTGCTCTAGTTCTGTTTCCGATGACTTCGCCGTTCTGCTTTAATGCCTCGATACGACGAACATCGATACGAACTGAAGCGTAGAACTTAAGAGCACGACCACCTGTAGTAGTCTCTGGGTTACCGAACATAACACCAACCTTTTCACGAAGCTGGTTGATAAAGATAACTACACAGTTTGTCTTTGCAACAATACCTGTGAGCTTTCTCATAGCCTGTGACATAAGACGTGCGTGAAGACCTACGTGAGAATCACCCATATCTCCGTCGATTTCAGCCTTTGGTACAAGAGCTGCAACTGAATCCACAACGATAATGTCCATAGCTCCTGAACGAACCATAGTCTCTGTGATTTCAAGTGCCTGCTCACCATTATCAGGCTGTGAAATATATAAATCATCGATGTTTACACCGATTGCTTTTGCGTATTTAGGATCGAGAGCATGCTCTGCATCGATGAAGCCTGCGATACCACCCTGCTTCTGAACCTCAGCAACTGCGTGAAGAGCAAGTGTAGTCTTACCAGATGATTCTGGACCGTAGATTTCGATGATACGTCCCTTAGGGAAACCACCCTGTCCAAGTGCAATATCAAGGCTGACTGAGCCAGTAGGAACTGTTTCTACCTGGATGTTAGCTCCCTCACCCAACTTCATAACTGAGCCCTTTCCGTATTGCTTTTCTATCTGCGAAATCGCAGCATCTAATGCTTTAAGCTTATCTTCGTTTGCCATTTTATAAAACCTCCGTTCGGAACAACTGTTCGTTTCTTTAATATAATAATAGTGAACCTGTTTATAAATGTCAACAAAAAATGGGATAAAAAAATTCGAAAAAATAAAAGACAGTGACATAAGTCACTGCCCAATAATATACACGGTATGAAAAACATCGTCAAGCTTTATTTTAGCCTCAAACAAGGCTTTTCGATGCAATGCCAGCTAATCCAAGCCAAAGGAATAACGATTATCAATGTGTACAACATATTTAAATATGGATCCATAGACATGGTGTGATATATCTCAGTAGGTGTGCCGATGCACTCAACCAATGTCTGCTGGATTGGGAACGCCATGATATATATTCCGTAGGACAAATCTCCTACTTTATCGTACCAGGTGGCCACAAAACGCTTTTGGAATGCAATATAAAAAATGATGTAAGATCCAAAAATGCAAAATGTGATAATGAAATCTGCAAAGAAAATTCCAAGCACAAGCCCTACAATAGCAACCAGCGCTAACTTCCAGGAAATCTTGATATAGTCACCGTATAGGTAATAGCACATTCCCATAGCAAAGAACATACCAAGCTTAGAAAAATTCAACATGAAGCTTGCTGTAAGTGGACCTATGTCCCCAGGGCTGTTGTATGTGTAAAGAATATAGATGCCGCCCAAAGCCACAACCATAAATATGCCAGATGCCTTGAATCGCTTCCATAGAGGCGAAATGACGGCCACAATGACATACCACATAACTTCATACATCAAAGTCCATAAAGAGCCGTTTAAGCTGTGATTATAGTGGTAATTGTACACACCTGGCAAAGTGGTGGTGTCGTGGATAAAAAAGATATTCTTTAGGAACCCAAGGATATCTCCCTGCATATACTCATCAAAGCTGTATTCCGACAAAATTGGCCCCAGCACAAACGCCATAATCATCACAACCACAAAAAGAAGTGGCCAAATACGAAGAAAACGAGCCTTGAAATACTTCACTACGCTCTTCGTTCTGTCGAAACTTCTGCAAATTAAAAAGCCACTAATGATGAAAAAAATGTACACCGCAATTCCACCAGCCAAAGCCTTGTGGTTGGTAAGTGTATAAAACACATCCTTTGACTGATCTGCAATGCAAATCGCAAAGGCATGCATATACACAACCATAAGACTGGCAATAAGTCGAATTATGTTAAGGTTATTTTTTCTATCAATAGCAGCTTCGTTTATAGTCATTAATTTGTACCGAATTCAGATAAAACTAATCCTTCATTTCTATCCTGAACCATTCCAACAGACCAAGAATTTACAAATAAAAGAAGTGGTCTGTCCTTTAAGTCCTTGATTTTCTTCATATCAGATGTACCAGAAATCTTATCTAAATCGTAGTCTCCTTCAATCCATCTTATATGCTCATAAGGTAAGTTTTCAAGAGCAATCTCAACGTTGTATTCGTTGTTCAATCTATATTTTAATACATCAAACTGAAGAACACCAACAACACCTACGATGATTTCCTCCATACCTGTATTAAACTCTTGGAAAATCTGGATTGCACCTTCCTGGGCAATCTGTGTGATTCCCTTCATGAACTGTTTACGCTTCATGGTATCAATCTGGCGTACGCGAGCAAAATGCTCTGGAGCGAATGTTGGAATACCCTCAAACTTAAATGGCTTTTTAGCAGATGTGAATGTATCACCAATGCTGTAAAGACCTGGATCAAATACACCAATAATATCGCCTGCATAAGCCTTATCTACGATTTTACGCTCATCAGCCATCATCTGCTGAGGTGCTGAAAGCTTAGCCTTTCTGCCACCCTGCACGTGGAGATATTCCTTTGTGGCATCGAATGTACCTGAGCAAACACGAAGGAATGCTACTCTATCACGGTGAGCCTTATTCATATTAGCCTGTATCTTAAATACGAAAGCTGAGAAATCCTCAGAGAATGGGCTAATCTCGCCAGCATCACTCTTTCTAGGAAGTGGGCTGTATGTCATCTTAAGGAAGTGCTCAAGGAATGTCTCAACACCAAAGTTTGTAAGGGCTGAACCAAAGAATACTGGTGAAAGCTCACCCTTTGTAACAAGCTCCTGATCAAACTCAGCACCAGCTCCATCGATGAGCTCAAGCTCTTCCATAAGCTGGTCGTATTTTTCCTGACCGATTTCATCCTTAAGAGCAGGATCATCTATAGAAAGAATACGCTCCTCACCCTGCTTTGTACCCTTTTGTGTGTCAGAGAACATACGCACAGTGCGCTCATTTCTATCGTATACACCCTTGAATCCCTTACCTGAGCCGATTGGCCAGTTAACAGGAACTGTGGCGATTCCAAGCTCGTTTTCGATATCGTCAAGAAGCTCGAAGGTATCGTTTGCATCACGGTCCATCTTATTAATAAATGTAAAGATAGGGATATGTCTCATAACACAAACCTTGAAAAGCTTTCTAGTCTGTGCCTCAACACCCTTTGATGCATCGATAACCATGACTGCAGAATCGGCAGCCATAAGTGTTCTATATGTATCCTCGGAGAAATCCTGGTGTCCAGGTGTATCAAGGATATTAATGCAATAACCATCGTACTCAAACTGCAAAACAGAAGAAGTAACAGAAATACCTCTCTCCTTCTCGATTTCCATCCAGTCCGATACTGCATGTCTTGCTGTAGCTTTTCCCTTTACTGAACCAGCTAAATTTATCTGTCCTCCGTATAGAAGGAATTTTTCTGTAAGGGTAGTCTTACCTGCATCGGGATGGGAAATAATCGCAAAAGTACGACGTCTCTTAATCTCTTCTTCAACTGAACGTGCCATATAACCTCCAAAATAATCTTACTTAAACCGAAAAATAGCCTGTACCCAAAACTGGTACAGGCCATGATTTCATAATTTCTTAAACGTAAATTAGAACTTACGCTTTCTAGCAGCCTCAGACTTCTTCTTACGCTTTACTGAAGGCTTCTCATAGTGCTCACGCTTACGAATCTCCTGCTGGATACCAGCCTTAGCACAGTTTCTCTTAAATCTACGAAGAGCGCTGTCTAATGATTCGTTTTCTTTAACTGTAACATATGACATAGTCTATTCCTAACCTCCCTCCATCTGGGGACTTGTACTTAATACTCTAAAGCACTAACAAGCATTTTAGCATAAATCAAGTATTTGTCAACTCTTTTTTTATCTACGAGGCATGTTACACTCTCAAGCCTAAATATTCTTCATTCGACTACATGTCTCATTCAGAACAATATAGAGCTTGATAGTTACATGCCATCTAAACAACAATTAGACCATACTTGCTAATACGGCTTTGGCTTCGGCAAGGGCATCTGCAATGCCTGCTGGATTCTTTCCACCAGCCTGAGCCATGTTTGGACGACCACCGCCGCCACCGCCAACCTTAGGTGCAATAGCCTTTACAAGGTTACCAGCGTGTGCGCCCTTAGCCTGAGCCTCGTCTGTTGCCATAACAACAAGGTTTACCTTGCCATCGCAATCAGATGCAAGAACGATAACGCCCTCGCCAAGCTTTGTCTTAAGGTCGTCGCCAAGATCACGAAGTCCGTTCATATCTACTCCAGCAACTGAAGTAGCAAGAAGCTTAACTCCATTAACCTCTTCTACTGAATCCATAACATCACCAACAGCAGCCTGTGCAGCCTTTGCCTTCATAGACTCAAGCTCTGAGTTAGCTTCCTTGAGCTGCTTCTGAAGATGTGCAATCTTTTCCTCAACATCTGCAGGCTGGCACTTGAGAGCAGCAGCTGCAGCATTAAGCTTAGCTTCGATATCTGCATAGTATTCGAATACAGCAGCACCCGTGATAGCCTCGATACGACGTGTACCTGAAGCAACACCTGACTCTGAAAGAATCTTGAATGCTGAGATTTCTGATGTGTTTGCAACGTGTGTACCACCGCAAAGCTCAGTAGAGAAATCTCCCATCTTTACTACGCGAACTTCGTCGCCATATTTCTCACCAAAGAGAGCCATAGCACCGCTCTTCTTTGCTTCGTCAATTGACATGATAGCTGTTGTAACTTCAAGTCCTTCAGCAATCTTGTCATTTACCATCTTTTCAACCTTTGCGATTTCCTCATCTGTCATTGCTGAGAAGTGAGAGAAATCGAAACGTGTTCTGTCAGCATCCTGGTAAGAACCCTTTTGTTCTACGTGTGTACCAAGTACCTCACGAAGTGCCTTCTGAAGAAGGTGAGTAGCTGAGTGGTTCTTGCAGATACGTGCACGACGTGCAGCATCTACCTTAAGTGTAACCTTATCACCAACTTTGATGATGCCTGACTTCATCTCTCCAACGTGACCAATCTTGCCACCCTTGAGCTTGATTGTGTCCTTAACTTCGAACTCACCGTTTGGTGTAGAGATGATACCTGTGTCACCAATCTGACCACCCATTGTAGCGTAGAATGGTGTCTCTGGAACGATAATTGTTCCAACTGTACCTTCTGCGATAGTATCTACGATTTCTGTCTCTGTTGTAAGAACTGTAACTGTAGATTCTGATGTAGTCTTGTCGTAGCCTACAAACTCAGAAGTAACATTTAAATCGATATCATCGTAAACAGATGCGTCAGCACCCATGTAGTTTGTCTCTTTACGAGCAGCACGAGCCTTCTGTCTCTGCTCTTCCATGCAAGCTTCGAATCCAGCAGCATCGTAGCTGAATCCCTTTTCCTCAAGGATTTCTGCTGTAAGATCTACAGGGAATCCGTAAGTATCGTAAAGCTTGAATGTATCCTCTCCTGAAAGCTCCTTAGAACCTGAAGCAACAAGCTTTTCTTCCATACCAGCAAGGATTTCAAGACCCTTGTCGATAGTTTTATTGAACTGGTCTTCCTCAGCTGTAAGAGTCTTGAAGATGTACTCTCTCTTCTCCCAAAGCTCTGGATAACCATCCTTACATTCATTGATAACTGTCTCTGCAAGCTTAGCCATGAATGTGCCCTTGATTCCAAGTGCACGACCATGCTTTGCAGCACGACGGATAAGACGACGAAGTACGTATCCTCTACCCTCATTTGAAGGTGTAACACCATCTGATACAAGGAATGTAGATGAACGGATATGGTCTGTGATAAGACGGATTGAAACATCGTCAAGAGCATCAACCTGATACTTCTTTCCAGACATCTCGCAAATCTTGTCACGGATTGCCTTCATAGTGTCGATATCGAAAACAGAATCAACATCCTGCATAACTACAGCAAGTCTTTCAAGACCCATACCTGTATCGATGTTCTTCTGCTCAAGCTCTTCATAGCCGCCATGGCCATCGCCATTAAACTGAGTAAATACGTTGTTCCAAACTTCCATGTAGCGGTCGCAATCACAACCAACCTTACAATCTGGCTTGCCGCATCCGTATTTTTCTCCACGATCATAATAAATCTCTGAGCAAGGACCGCAAGGGCCAGCACCGTGCTCCCAGAAATTGTCGCATTCGCCTGTCTCTGGATCACGGTAGAAACGAGTGATGCGCTCTGGAGCTACACCGATTTCCTTTGTCCAGATTTCGAAGGCTTCTTCATCCTCTCCGTAAATAGAAGGATAAAGTCTGTCTTTGTCTAGTTTGAGAACCTCTGTAAGGAATTCCCATGACCAGGCAATTGCCTCATGCTTGAAATAATCACCAAAAGAGAAATTACCAAGCATCTCAAAAAAAGTAAGATGGCGAGCCGTCTTACCTACATTATCAATGTCTCCTGTTCTAACACATTTCTGACATGTTGTAACGCGTCTACGTGGTGGAATCTCCTGTCCTGTAAAGTATGGCTTAAGTGGTGCCATACCAGCATTGATAAGCAATAAGCTGTTATCATTATGTGGTACAAGAGAAAAACTATTGAGGCAAAGATGACCCTTGCTCTCAAAAAACTCCAAGTAGGCGCGTCGTAAATCATTAACACCGGTATTCAAAACAATAGTCCTCCAAATATTATTCTTCGGAAGAAGCCTCTGTTACTTGCTCAGAAACACCCTTCTTCCTGTCGCTAGACTGGCGGAGCTTAATTCCAATAAAACCGCCACAAAGACCTAAAGCAACTAGTATGATCATTTTAATTAGATAACTTGCAAAACAAGATAAAAATGCAGACATAGCAATTCCTCCTAATCACAATATTTATAGCCAATTAAACCTATATTACATACTTGGTTAAATTATAATCCAAAGTATTTTTAAATTCCACCCGTAATTCAGAAAAATAACAATAAAATCACGAAAAATGCCTGACATAGCATAAAACTATTCTTAAGTAGGTTTACTGCTTTATTTATATCTGATACTTCGATTGGCTTATCAAAGTCTCCTATCATTCCATTATCAAGGCCAATCTCCAAAGCTCCAGCAAATGCAGATATGGCTTTTTTCCTGTCTCTTAAATGAATAAATCTGGCGTTTTTGCCATTGAATCCGCCAAATGTATGTCTTGCAGCAAACACTACAAGCGCTCCACTAAAACGGGATGGCAAATAATCCACTATGCTATTTAGCTTTACAACAGGCTGACCAAAGTAATCATATCGTGAGTTGAATGTGCCTGATTCAAAGGTACCGATTTGGCTTTCGATAATATCAAGAGCCCTATAAACAAAGCCTCCCACTGGTCCAAATAAGAACATTACAAAAATTGGCGACAAAACACTGTCTGATGCTTCATCTGCAATGTATGTGATGGTGTCTGATGTGATAGCCTCTTTAGTATCAACCTCCACCTGACGTCCCATCAAAAGACTTGCTGTATGCTTCATAGCAGCCACGCCATTTCCATAATAGTCTGCCACAACGCCAAGTCCGCCATAGTAAAGTCTGTTGTAATTCAAGCAGTAATAAGTAGCCAGCGCTTCAAAAAGCACACCAAACCATGGGTGGATTTCATATGTAAGCATTGCAAAAAACAAAATGCCTGCAAACACTGGAAATACAACAAGAATTATCAACCAGCCCCCAAGATTACGCTGTTTTGAACGCTCCAGCAGGATAATCTCATCTCCTAGCAAAGCTCTATCTAGAAACTTCACCCAATCTCTAATTGTGTCGAAGGGATTCCACAGGCAATATATATTTCCAAATACATAATCCAATATGGTTCCCAATAATAGTGCAAAAATATGATATTTAAACATTACTCAGCCTTTTCTCTTATGATAAAACTGTAATTGTTGAACATATCCCTGAAAGCCAGGATACGCTTTATTTATGTAATCAAGATAAGCATCTTTTGTGTAATCGCTGTAGTCTTCGGATATGATTTTCTTCATCCAAGTGTCAATTGGATAGCTTTCCATGAAATGGAAGCCGTAAAGCATGATGCAATTTGCAACCTTAGGGCCAACACCCTTGATTTTAAGCAAAGCTTCCATAGCCTGCTCATAAGGCAGCTTGCTGATAGCCTCTATATCAAGCATTCCAGCAGCTACTCTTTCAGATATTCCTTTTATGTAGTCTGCGCGATATCCAAGTGCCGTGCCATCCATCAGCTCTGCTTCTGGTATGAAGGCAAGTACATCCGCTTTTGGAAAATGTATCCCATCTGAATATCTATCGCAAAGAATCTGGATAGATTTCTTTATCTTTGGAATGTTGTTGTTTTGGGAAATCACATAGGATATGAAAACCTCCCACAAATCCTGTCTAAGGATGCGCATTCCAAATGCATCCTTCAGTGAATCCTTTAAAAATTTGTCATTGCTCTTTCTGATGATGTTGTTGTATGAAGTGTAATCAGTGTCGAAATCAAAATATCTACACCAAAAATCCCACTGACTTTCTTCACAGGCGAAATCCCATGTGTCCTTCTCTTTATTTAAATAGAAATAAACATCATTGTCTCCAGAACATGCACTGTAAGTATCCGGCATGCCGTCTGCGCCGGCAGTCTCCTTTTTCATTCTGAAAACCTGACCAGAGTTCATGATAATCTCTGGATTAAATTCTTCCGCTGTAAGACTCTTGCTAAAAACCATTCTAGTCCTCTATCTCAAAAATCATATTTTCCCTGTCTATATCCACAACTCTCTCCCTAAGATTTGCAATATCTGGGCGACTTTTGAATCGTTCAATCCATTTGTAATCTCCCCACATATGCATAGGGAAGATGTTGTCGCAATCAATGTTTTTGATGAAATAATCCAAACCAAGAAAATATCCATCTTCTCCCATTCGCGAATCCAATGGGACAAATCCAATATCAAAGTGCTTGTTTAAAATAGATTTTAAAGCTCGTTTGTATTCACGACCGTAAACTTCACCATATAGCTCCCCTCGGCCTTCAGCATTCCACCAGTTTAAATCTCCTGCATGATAGATATTCATGCCATTTACACTGATTACGAACGCAACTCCAGCATCAGTTGAACGAAGTGTCTCTATGGTCATGTCGTCCACCTGATATTTCTTCATGGATGTTACAAACTGAATCTTATCTTTTATGGATAAATCAAAGCCATTTCTAATAAGATAGTTGCGGCCTAATCTAATGTCCTTCGACAAAATAAACTTGATATTGTCTCTTGAATCAGCAAGACGAAGATTTTCAAGCCACCAATGATCCTTATGGCTATGACTTGCAAAAACATAAAGATATTTATCAGGATCAAGCTCAGGCAGGCAACCATGAAACTGAACAGTCTCTGCCACCACCGACTTATCAAAATAATCGAATAACAAATATCTATCATCAAGCTCCACCAGGAAGCTACTATGCATTATATAGTAAACTTTGTACATTATTCTCTCCCAACAGGCTGCTCACTCGCAGTCTTTCATATTCTTGTGAATATTATACCTATATTTAGATGAATTTAAAATACCATTCACTAAATATTGATGAACACAAAAAAGGCACCCGCCTAAGCGGATGCCTTAAAGTCTCATGAATTATTTTGCTGCACGAGCCATAGCCTCGTCGAAGTCCTTTGTTCCTTCGAATACGCAGTTAGAATATGGGTTTCCACCGATTCTGATTGCGTTTCTAATGATAACAGAAATACATACAACGTTAACTGCAAGTGCCATCATAGCTACGAATCCCTGCATTGAAGGATCAGCTGTGATACCCATTGCTGCGATAGCATCGTTTGCTGCTGCTGTCTTGCCCTGGCCTGCATTGTAAAGAGCGATAGCCTTCTCATAAAGATCCATTGTTGTAACACCAGCCTCTGTAGCGCCACCGTATACACGTGGAAGTACAGCTGCGAATGTACCCTTTAACTGGAAGAGAGGTACTACCTGAGCCCACATACACCAGATTGCAAGTGTGTTAGCACGGTTCTGGATCCATGCACCCTTGTTCCAAAGAGCGTTAGCAAATGTAGGAGCAAGAAGAAGTGCAACACCACAGTACCATGTATGTGTAGGAAGGTTAAGATATGTATACTCAAAGTTCCATACATCATATGCGATGATGAACCAGATTGTCATATCTGGCCAAATCATATCTGCCTGATTCTTGTCGTTTGATGTGTAAAGCTTTACACAACCTGTCATACAGAAGATGTTAATCAAACCAGCGAGAGCGTTAACAACGTTCCACCATCCACCGTAGATGAATACACCTTCGTTTGAGCACCACCAAGCACCTGAAAGGTCGCCTGTGATTGAGTATGCTGCAAGAGCTGACTCCATATCTGAAACATTAGCGATCATGATGTTTGCTGCTACGATGAACCATGGCCACCAAGCAAACCATTTTTCTTTACCAATGCCCCACTTATACTTGATCATCATGAAGCCGACGCATCCGATATCTGCTGCGTAGAGCTTGAAATAATGGAACCAACCATCCATATAAGCAACAGTTGGGTTTGCTGCACCGCCGAATAAACCAACGTGTGCAAGAATGAAATAAACTGTAAGAATACATGGGATGATTACAAAGATAATCATTCCGCCGACCTTTGTACGACGGCCGAGTTCGTTCATGAGAATTAATCCTGCAAATACAAGGCACCAGCCAAGGATCTGCCAAAGATTAGTGATTTGGAAAAACATATCCATCCTCCTTAATAATTATTAGAAATTAAAAGAGAAACTTATTCTCTTTCCCTCAGTTTCTATTATACTTGGTCGTCAAGAAAATAACAATATTTTGCTTAATAAAAATTTAATACATTTTTAAGAATTTGTATTCCTTAAAAACCCCTAATTTTCAACTTTGAGGGCAAACATTCAAATGTAATTTTCTTATAAAATCCAACATGTTCACCATCAGCGTGTACACACATTTGGTCGTTCATAGATATCTCTAATTTATTAAATTTTAATAAATCAAAACCACTCTTTCCCTCATGCTTACCAGCAACCAAAAATGGTAATAATCCGAAGCATTTTATTCTGCTTATGTCGTGAGCTATAAATGCTGTAAGATATCCTGAATCCGCTGTAGCCTTTGGAGCCATAGGGATACCACCACCCTCTGCTGGGCAATTCATGGCAGCTGCAAATATAGTGCTCTTAATATTTCGCACATCTTCTACTCCATCAAAATATGTAGTAACAACAGCATCTGAAAATGGCATGGTGAAAATATCCCCAACTGTAAGGAGGCCGTATGTTGCTGAACCAAGGCCAAACTTATTAAGAAATTTTTTTAGCTTGCTATCAAGAGCCTGCAGGCAAACATAGGCATCTACACCTATTCCAGAACTAACTCCAAAAAGTCTGCTTTGCTCCTGCCCTTCTTTATTAAATATAACCTTTCCTATATCAATGCTTTTGAATCCATCATCCTTCAAAGCTCGCTTCAAAATATCCAGTGCATTCCCCTCTAGTCCAATACCCTTAACAAAATCATTGGCAGAACCCGATGGCAATGGTGTATATAAGGTGTGGTCGAAATCCACGATTCCATTAAGCGCTTCATTTAATGTGCCATCTCCGCCCATAACAAATAAATGAACATCCTCTCCTGATGATGTGGCTTTCTTAGCAAATTCTGTTGCATCGTAGGCCTTCTGGGTAAAATGCACGGAATACTCAATTTCATTTGCATTGAGATACTCCGCCACGCCCTTCCAAACAGCCTCCGCTTTTCCTGTTCTACTTGCTTTGTTTACAATAAATACGTTTTCCATATTGTCTCCCAAATATTATTTCTAAAATAATTTTGTATATTTTATTAAGTAAAGTCAATGTATTTCTTGCGTGAAAAAATGCAGAGTGTTAGCATACAAGGTATATCAAATTAAAGAGGGAAAATATGGATAATAGAGAGTTTAAAGAAACCTTATTTCACAAAATTGATCACAATGGTCATCGAGCAATGTCTGTTTTCAGTTGGACAATAGCAGCCATCATAATAGGCGTTATAGTAGGATTATTTGCTACCGCTTTTGGACTTAGCATGAGAAAAGTTATATCTGCCCGTGAGTCAAATCCATGGCTTATATATTTCTTGCCAGTAGGCGCAGTGCTAATCACATTTATATATAAGAAGATTCTAAAGGTTAAAGACAGCGGAACAAACACTGTTATTGCTGCGATTCAGTCAGATGAGCGCTTACCTTTTAGACTTGCTCCACTTATTTTTATAGCTACATTACTTACTCACTTGGTAGGTGGTTCTGCAGGTCGTGAGGGAGCTGCTTTACAGATGGGTGGTGCTATCGGAAATGGAGTTGGCCGCGCCCTTCATCTCAGTGACACTAACAAAAAGACTATGATTATGTGCGGCATGAGTGCAGCGTTTTCCGCTTTATTCGGAACACCAATGGCGGCTGCCATTTTCTCCATGGAAGTAATTTCCGTTGGAATCATGCACTATGCCGCACTTGTTCCATGCGTTATTTCTTCACTTGTTGCAAGATACATCGCTGCATACTTTGGACTTGGCGCTGAAATCTATCCAATAGAAGTCATCCCAAAATTTACTGTCAAAACAGCTGTTATCATCTGTGTATTTGCAATAATATGTGGCTTTGCTTCTATTTTATTCTGCACTATGCTCCACAAGTACGAAGAATTCCTTAGCAGCAAAATCATCAATCCTTATATTAAAGCTGCCTTAGGCGGTACTTCGGTTTTAATTCTCACATTATTAGTGGGAAATCAGACATATAACAGCACAGGTTCTTCTATAATAATGTCCTGCTTCACAGGCGCATCAATTGGACTAGGTACATTCCTTTTAAAAATGGTATTTACCACCCTCACACTGTCTTGCGGATACAAAGGTGGTGAAATCGTTCCTACTCTTTTCATCGGAGCAACACTTGGCGCCGCCATTGGTGGATTGATTGGATTTCCACCTGCTCTTATGGCTGCCGTAGGAATGGGTGCATTGTTTTGTGGTGTTACCAACTGCCCAATCTCAAGTCTTTTGATTTGCTTTGAGCTATTTGGTTACGAGCCAATGCCTTATTTTTTACTTGCTGTAGCCTTTAGCTATTGGGTATCAGGCTACACTGGCCTATACAAATCTCAAAAGATTGTATACAGCAAGTACCGCAGTAATTATATTGATAAGCATGTACAATAAAATTATTCTGTATTTGATTTAAATTATGCAAAACTGTCAAAAATGAAAAACAAATAACAAAAGTAGTTGCCAAGCAAAAATGCAGCGTATATAATTGTGACTGTTTTCCAGCAAATTGTGAAATATTTGTGAACAAGCACTTTATATGGGCAAAACAAGCGAAAGCTTGCGACGCAAAACTATAGGGACTTTAAAATGTCAGCCAGTTGCAACTACTAAAAATATACACTCGAATTCTAAGCATGGTGTCATATTATATGTCCCATGCTTATTTTATTGTCGAGTTTGATTGTATTGCAATCAGAAAGGTTTATCATGAAAAAGAACAAGAAATTAGTGCGCCAGGTTTTATTATTAGCTTCTGCATTAGCATTGCTTATGGCCACAACAATCGCTATTATCGGAATCTCTTTCGTTAAGAAAGCATATTATGACTCGTTTGAAGAAGAGCTTCATGCATCTGCAGTGTTCTTGGTAGATGCAATGGACCACGAATGGAACGGTGATTGGTCAGTTGCTTCAAATGGAACAATTCTTAAGGCAAATTTCGCTGTACACGACGATTTCCAAGCACAGCTTGATAGCTTGCACGAGAAGACCGGAATGGATTTCACAGTCTTCTACGGAGACACACGTTACATCACTTCTCTTGTAGACTCTACAACTGGTGAACGTATGGAAGGCACAAAGGCTTCAGCTACTGTTGTAGAAAAGGTTCTTACAAACGGTGAAGAATATCTTGCAACAAACTTTACTATCGATGGCAGCAACAGCAAATGGTACGCATACTACTTACCTCTTACTAATTCAGATGGTTCAATTGTAGGTATGGTATTTGCAGGTAGAGAAACTGATTCAGTACAAGCCGCTTTATGGCATGCTCGTTTTATAATCATGGGCGTTTATGTATTCTTCTTCTTCCTTAACCTTTCTATCGGTCACTGGATGGTAAACAAGTCTACAAAGGCTATTCAGGACATTGTTGATGGTTTAAAGAAATTAGAAGACGGTGAGCTTTCATTCTACATAAACAACCAGACATTCGATAGAACAGATGAAATCGGTGTTATCGCTGAAAGCTCAGCTGAGCTCCGCGATAAGCTTACAGATGTTATCCAGACAACTCTTGATCTTTCAGAAGAAGTTACAAAGTCTGGTGAAAATCTTGCAACATCAGCTGATACTGCTCTTCACGTAGCAGATCAGGTTGCAAATGCTGTAGAGGATATCAGCAAGGGCGCCGTTGCTCAGGCTGAAAACGTTGAAAACTCATTATCAAACACAACAGAGATGGGCGAAAGCATTGATGATATCACTTCAAGTGTTAAGGAGCTTTCAAAGGCTGCTACAGAAATGCTTGAAGATGCAAACCACACTGTAGATGCAATCAATGAACTTATGCTTCAGAACGAACAGGTTATGGTTGCTATGACAGAAATTCACAGCCAAATTCAGGCTACAAATGACGCTGTTAAGAACATTGCTGATGCTTCAAGCGCTATTACTTCTATCTCAGAACAGACTAATCTCCTTTCTCTTAACGCTTCTATTGAAGCTGCTAGGGCCGGTGAATACGGTAGAGGATTTGCTGTTGTTGCTTCTGAAATTGGTTCACTTGCTATCCAGTCAAAGGATGCCGCTGTTTCAATTAATGGCATTGTAGACAAGCTTGTTGAAGAGTCACAGATGAGTGTTGATACTATTGAAAAGCTTAACGTAGCATTTAACAAGCAAAACGCTCAGCTTAACAGCACTAAGTCAGATATGGACGGCGTTGTTAACAACGTAAACAGCGTAGATATTAGTACAAAGACAATTGCTGATAAGGTTGAACTTCTTAACAACCTTAAGGCAAGCTTCAATGATATTATTTCAGAGCTCTCTGCTATTTCGCAGCAGAATGCCGCTTCTTCTCAGGAGACAACAGCCTCTATGGAAGAGCTTAACACAACATTTGCTATGATCAACGAAGCTGCCGCCGAGCTCAAAGACCTCGCGGTTAGCCTCAACGATAAGATGAACTACTTCAGTATAGACAATACCGTCATAGAATAAATTAAAAAGAACCGGTAACTATCAAGCTCTATATGTTACTCAAGGAGAACTTTCCATGTTCGACGGAGTAATATATAGGCTTGAGAGTGTAACCGGTTCTTTTTTGTATTTATGCTATTCTGCTTTCTCTACGAAGTAGAGGCGAGCTCCAAAGTCTGGGAAGTAGCGAACTTCTTCATTGAAGCCTGTGCCTACGAAGCTTTGAACAAGCTTAACTCCGTTGGAATTAAGTGTGTCTCCATAAGCCACGTAATCTTCTATTTCACCAGGCATCTTTACAAACTTAGCAACAAGATTATGTACAAGTGAATCCTGCTTGATGTGGATTGGTGAAACTGTATTTACCAAATCTCCAAATCCCTTTACGTTATATTCAAGCTTACGTCCAAAGAAATGGTACTTTGTCTTTTGATCAAGACCAGCCATATTAATCTTTAAGTACTGGTCTCCTGCTACGATTTCTCGCTGCATAAGCATTGAAACGGATGTAGATTTATCCTTATCAACAATGCTCCACTGGTAGATATTGTCTGCCTTATGGCGATAGAAATCACCAAACTGTAATGTCTTACGATACTGCTTGTAAAGCTCGATTTGAGCCTTTACAGCCGCAATATCTTCTGACTTCATATCATTAAGATTTAGCTCATATCCAAGTACACCAAAGCTTGCAACTGCAAAGCGTGACTCAAGTGGTGTAACACGAAGTGTCTGATGGTTTGGACATGCAGAAACATGTGCTGTGTATGTAGACTGTGGATAGCCGTATGAATATCCATCCTGAATAGCAAGTCTGCTGACAGCATCAGTGTTATCACTTGCCCAAATCTGTGGATAGTAGCAAAGCACACCAAGGTCGAATCTGTTACCGCCTGATGCACAGCCCTCCATCAAAATCTCTGGGAAGCGTTCTGCCAAAGTCTTAAGTAATCTGTAGAATCCAAGCACATATCTATGGCTAACTTCAAACTGTTTATCCGCTGGAAGATATTTTGAATAGTAATCTGAGAAGTTTCTATTCATATCCCATTTGATATATGCAAGACCTGGTGTAGAGAATACCTCGCTCATTCTGTCAATCATGTAATCAACAACCTCTGGGTTACAAAGGTCTAACAGACGCTGGAAGCGTCCCTCAGAATGATCCATGCCAGGAATATCGATAGCCCAGTCTGGATGCTTTCTGTAAAGCTCACTATCTACGTTAATCATCTCTGGCTCAACCCAAAGACCAAACATAAGGCCAAGGTCATTTACCTTCTTTGAAAGGCCTTCCAAGCCGCCTGGAAGCTTCTTTTTATTAACAATATCCCAGTCGCCCAGTGCTCTGTGGTCGTCATTTCTATCACCGAACCAGCCATCGTCCATAACGAACAATTCTACTCCGGCATTTTTAGCTGTCTTAGCAAGCTTAAGAAGTGAGCTCTCAGTGAAATCAAAGTAAGAAGCCTCCCAGCTATTGATGAGAACTGGACGTTCCTTCTTCTTCCATGGGCCTCGAGTAATATGCTCACGAACAAAGTCATGCATATTAAGGCTCATCTGTCTGAAACCAGCTGCTGAATATGTAAGAACTGCCTCTGGTGCTTCAAATTCCTCTCCTGCGGCTAAATCCCAAGCGAAGTTCTGAGGATTGATACCATATACAACTCTTGTCTTCTTAAATGAAGATACCTCTGTAGCTGAGTAATGGTTGCCAGAGTAAAGTAAATTAAATCCCCAAACGTCACCAGACTCCTCACATGAATCTGGCTCAGAAATCATAAATAAAGGATTGCATCTATTTGAGCTAGTGCCTGTAAATGATGAGTTAACGAACTTTCCTGCTGGAAGCACGATATCACTTTTGTTCATTTCACGAGTCCAACCGCCGTGGAATGAAGTAATCTTCATGCCTGGATGATCGTAATCCATAAGCATAGAAAGCATACGTGTAAGGCGAACGCTTTCCTCTGAAGTGTTAATAAACTTTGCTGAACGAGTGATTACGTCGCACTCTTCGAATACTGAATATGATAGAATCAATGTGAATCCATGATTCTTATCCTTCATTGTTACGTTGAGAGTTTCTACCTTGCCTGTTTCATCATATGAGCTTGGTAAAGTCTTGAACTCAGGCTTGCCCTGAATCACCTCATATGAATCGTAAACGAAGTCCAATGATGTGCTTCCGTCAGCACATACAACCTCAAGCATAGGCTCTCTTAAATCACCCTTACCAATTGCAGAAAGCTCAAGTCTAACATCTTCTAATGTTAAATCCTGGTGTGCATCATCGTATGTAATAGTATTGCCTGGAGCAAATGCACGCTTTTCTATAAGCACAGATGGCTCATCGCAATTGATGAGCCTTCCGTAATACATATGTTCCAGCTGACCTGTTTCCATTACGCGGAATGCGTATGTTGTTGATTTGGTATTTAAGAAAAATACCTTTCCATCAGCTTTAATCATCTAAAAAACCTCCACCTCTTGTAAAATAATACAAGATTAATCTTAACATATTATTTATTTACGAGCATTTAATTCCTCTGAAATCTCAGCGAGTTTTTCATCAGTCAAAATGTATTTTGCTCTAAAGAACAAGAACGCAATAACAAGAACGATTGTAGGTCCTACTGTCATAATCATTCTAAGTCCAATTACTGAATTTGCATCGATTGACTCAAGAAGTCCACTGTTTGCAACCTTTGCCTGAAGACCTGCCACGTCAAGTGTTGCTGCGCTATCCTTCTGGATATTGAAAATAGCGAGGCAAACAGATGCTACAAGTGCTGCAATACCAGATGCAAGCTTAACTACGAATGTCTGCATAGAGAAAATAACTGATTCATCTCTACGGTAATTCTTGAGCTCGCCGTAATCTACTGTGTTTGCAAGGAATACAGTAACTACAACGTTAAGGATTCCTGCACCAGACATGATAAGGAAGCCTGGTAAGAAGAAAATAAATACATTTGTTACGCCGCTAAGAGCCATTACAAGAAGAACAATGTATCCAACTATTTCTGCTACTACACAGATATAGAAGATACGAAGTGTTGTAAATGCCTTTCTAAGAAGAGGGAACAAAATCATCATTGCAAGAATCTGCATACCACCTGCAAATGTGTTGAACAATGTGTAATTTCCCTGCCAATTGCTTCCTGCTAAATCATACTTGAAGAAGTAAATCAAAAGGTTTGATGTAATATAAAGGGCTGTATTCACAAGAACGATTGTAACTACGATTGTCATAGCCTGATCATTCTGGATAAGAGCCTTAAACATCTGGCCGATTGATGCTGTCTGCATATCTACTGTAGACTTCTCTTTAATGCATGCACATGTGATGCCAATAAAGAGAATGAATAATGCACCGATGATAATTGAGAAGTACTTGAAACCAAGACGCTCAACTTCCATTGTTGATGTCATATCAATTGATACTTTGCTAAGATCAACCTCTCCGTCCATATACTTTGCAAATGCATCGCTTGGAACGTAAAGTGCAATAGCTACCTTACCTGAATCAACACTATCCATTGCAACGTTGATGTCACAGTCATCTCCCTCTACATAAGTAGTGTCACCATATGTAAAGCTGTAGTTTGTGTTGTCACCATTTAATGAAACAACACCGTTGTATCCGTTTTCTTCATCTACAACACCGTCAAAAACTTTCTGGATACCTGTTACATTAAGTACAATATCATTTCCTATAACAGTTCCTGTGTTTGATGTAGCATTTCCATCTGCATCACGCTCAACAACATAAAGGCTGAACTCTGTGTTGCTAGAATCAAATGTCTTTGTGATATTGTCTGTGCTATTAGCTGCAGCCTTAGAACCAAGTGCTGCAACAGCCATAACTGTAACAATTGTAACAAGAGCAGAACCAACGCCTGCGCATGAACGAGCAAGTGCTGATAAACCTTCACGCTCCTTACCACTGTCTGTGAAAGCTGGAACCATTGACCAGTAAGGAATATCCATCATTGTGTATGTTACGCCCCACATGATGTATGTAACAGCTGCGTAAGCAACAAGTCCCTTAGCTGTAGCTGCTGGTGGTGCTGAAAACATTAAAATCAAAAGAACTGTGTTTGTAATAGTTCCAATTAAAAGCCAAGGACGGAACTTTCCCCAGCGAGTCTTTGTCTTTGCAACGATTACACCCATGATTGGATCATTGAATGCATCGAATACACGGGCAACCAAAAGGATAATACCCATCGCAATTGCATTGACTCCCATGATGTCCTGGAAATAGTAAAGTACGTATGAAGCTGAAAGCATGTAAACCATGTCTTTTCCAACAGCTCCTATACCATAGGCAAATTTTTCAACTCCCGATAAACTTCTTTTTTCTGCCATTATACTCTCCTCCTAATTAGTTCTTATTCTTAAGCCCCATGGCAAGCTCAACAACCTTATAAGCACCATCATAAACCCCAATAGTCTTATTAACTTTGATGCTTTCACACATATCTGTAAGAAGTCTGTCGTCCTGCATAAATAAATCTATCATCTGAAGTGTATGAGGTATGTCTCTACACTCAAGTGTTCCATCACCCATTTCTGCAGAGTGGATAGCCCCCCACATTTCGTGCTTTCCTACTCGCTTGATGAAAAGCTTAGGTACTGGATAGAATGCAAGCTCAGATGGCTTTGTTACAAGCACATCACAGCTACGCATAAGTAAGTTTGTGCAGTAAACTGCTTCAAAAATGTTTTCGTGATAGAATCCGTGGATACCTTCAACATCGCCTGTCAAAGCTTCCTCAGCAAACTTAGTTGTAGCATCAAACTCGTTGAAGTGCTCTGTAACAACTTCCTTCATCTGAGGGATTTCTTCCATCAAATCATCCCAAACATTCTTGTAATCACCAACATTTACATATAAAGCTGCACGGTTTGATTTAATCTCTGGCAATAAATACTTGATGATTGCAGCAAAGATTTCCTTCTGCGCACCAGCACCACCGATTGTAAGAAGGAAGCGCATTGGCTTGCCATTCTTCTTTCTATCAAGACGAGCCTGGCAATCTGTTTCGATGTTTGAAACAAGCTCATGGTCGATGTAGTGACCTGTGTATACCAGGGAATCATTAGGCATAGGCTTGCAAACAGCATCTCCTGCCATACCGTTACAGATTCTGTATCCCATATATGCATTCTTGCACTGAATAGCATGAACAGCCCCCTCAGCAAAATGAAGAGCCATTGGCCAGTTGTCTGGAATAGCATTTACAACATACTTCATTCCTGCGTGTACGGCAGCCTGAGCTGGCCATGCATGTGTTCCGATAACAGGGATTTCCTTTGGAACGTTCTTGTAAACTGTAGCCATAAGCTCGGCATTCTTCTGATCTGAAGAGTTGTAAGAAAGCTTTCTAAACCACTCGTAGTTTGCTGGCTCCCAAATGAACTTGTTGAAAAGCTTGTTCTTTGAAAGTCTTGAACCAAGTGAATACAAATCATTCTGAGCGCTGATAACCTTTGTACATGTGGTCTGTGGATAGCCATTTAAATCCATCCAATATGGTGTGTAACCCATAGACTTGGCAGCTGATGCCATAGCCATGGAAATACGATAATGACCAAATCCCATACGGATATTACCAACGATAACACCCTTTTCAGTATCAAATGCTTCCTTTGATTCACCGTCCTTTAAGAGAACGTCATATACGCCAAGAGAATCTCCAATGTGATCATTCTTCGCAATTACGATATTGTAATCCACATTTGAATCATCACCATATTTCTTGATGTTCTTTTCTTTTGTTTTGCATGCCTTTTTGTAATCCTTATCTGAGATTACGTTTCCAAAAATTACTTTACTTTTGTCTTGCATCTTTTTACCCCTTAATTAATTAAACATTCTGCAGATATACCGATTTCGACTGGCTCCAATCCCTCGCATGAAATTGTAAGCTTTCCGTCTCCATCTTCACCTATAGATTTTATATATACTCCTGTGGAACCACCCATTGGTGATACCACCTTTGGTCCTATTATTTCGAAAGGCCCCTCAACCTCGAATGAAATAGGCTGACCAAAGAAATACAGCTGATTGTCATTTTGATCAGCTATTGTGATGCGAACCTGTGCCACATCATATGTGTGAAGCTCTGTTAAAAGTGTGTGGCTGATTTTGGCATTGATATGAGCTTTTGTAACAGCCGCCTTTTTAACAGTCTTTACTACCTGACCATCCTTGATAGCTTCGAATTTGTATTCTCTAGATTCGCCACCCCAGTCGCCAATAAACTTGTTATAAATTGGAACTGCTTTGCTTGGGCTCACATGATGGAAAACAACCAATCTAAAAGCTGTCCATGCAAGTGATGGTGTAATTTTGAAACCACCAAGTGTAACATCATTTAAAGCCTTTTTAATGAGCTTTGCCTGGCCCTTTGTAAATTCTCCGTCCTTCTCTACAGCATCACCAACAAAGTCATCAATGAGGATTGGACCATGCTTGAGATTTTCGTATTTGCTATCTGATGGGAAGTACTCCTTAATAAGTACATCATTCTTGTACATCTTTACAGAATCTGCATTTGTAATGATGTATGACTTTCCTCTGTTGCAGGCTGGATGCTCACCAATATCGAAGCTTGTAGTGACATCCAATACGGTCTCCATATCAGAAAAAGCTGAGTACACTGAAGCTGCAAGCTTTGGATTTCTGAACATATCCATTACACCGTGATAACAGATTCTATCTCCAGAGCCAAAGTCCTTATGCGTGTTGTAATCGAACATGCACCATCCGAATGAACCTGCAATATCAGGCTCTCCTGCAATTGCATCAAGAACATTTGCATGTCTTATAGCGTGTTCCTGTCTGTGTTCCTCTGCATCGAAAGTCTTTGTTGGGAACATATGACCATTGTACTCACTAACCAAATATGGCTTTTCATCATTTGATGTAATATCTGATTTCTTTGAGCAGCCCTTGTTAGCGCCTGAATGAACGAAATCATTGTATGTGTAGACATCTTCTAGCAACGAGCTCTTTGCATGGGCTCTAACGCCGCCTGTAGGGCGTGTAGGGTCATATTTGTGTGCGACCTCGTTTGTTCTAGTGTAAAACTCATCGTCATCCTGTGATTCGTTTATACGAACTCCCCAAAGGATGATTGAAGGATGATGGCGATACTGAAGAACCATGTCCTTTGTATTTTCTACAGCGATATTCTTCCATTCATCATTACCAATATGCTGCCATCCCGGAATCTCCGTAAATACAAGCAAGCCTAATTTGTCACATTCATCAAGGAAATAATGTGACTGAGGATAATGTGAAGTACGAACGGCATTAAGTGCCAACTCTTCTTTGAGAATCTTAGCATCTAATCTTTGCATAGATTCTGGCATCGCATATCCAACATAAGGATATGACTGATGTCTGTTTAATCCTCTAAGCTTAAGCTTTCTACCGTTTAAGTAATAGCCATTCTTTCTGAACTCTGAGCTTCTGAAACCGATAGTTTCAACATGCTCATCTACAACATTGTCATCAATAACAAGCTGTGTCTTAATCTGATATAAATGTGGGCTTTCAACATCCCAAAGCTTAACAGTGGTAGGTGCTGTTGTAAGGTTCAAAAGATATCCATCCTCCACCTTTTCAAGGCCACCAACAGGCTGAGATATCAACAAATCCTCATCTAAATACTGCTTAATAAAAACATGCTCATCAACAGCAAGCTCATAAATGTTTTCAGAAAGGATACATTCAGTTTTAAGAATGCCCTGGACCTTCATCATTTTGATTTGCTTTGGAGTTCTCTTGCTCGTAGAAACTCGTTCAAGCAATGAAGGCTGAACAAACAGGCTCTTAAAATGGGTTTGTTCTTTAACTTCGAAATAAACATCTCTATAGATGCCGCCATAAGTCATATAGTCAACTACATAGCCAAATGGAGGCTGGTTAAGACTTTCTCTGGAATCAACCTTTACAGTGATAAGGTTCTCTTCCCCAAAATTAAGAACATCTGATACATCAATTGAAAATGCTGTGTAGCCACACTCATGATGCTTCATGTGGCGTCCATTAATATAGACATCACAGCAGTGTCCAACTGCTTCAAATGTAAGAATAAGAAGTTTGTCAGCCCACTGCGCAGGAGCAAAAATACTCTTTTGGTAAGCTGAAACCATCTGATAAATACCTTCGTCAAAATATGAAAAAGGTGTCTCTTTGACAGTGTGAGGAATATTAATAAGTGTGCTTTCCTTCATTGGCTGACTTATCATTTCCTCGTCAAATTTTTCATTAAATCTCCACTTTCTGTCTAAATAAACTCTTTGTGCCATTTATTAATTTCCCTTTACAATTATACCGTCTACCATTACATCCACAACTTCCGCTAAAGCTGTTGGATAATCTTTTGAACTTCCCTGAAGGAAATCACCCATTAAAAGCTGTTCTACACATGCTTCATACATAAGCTTGAAGATATTAAGGTCAATCTCTCTGATTTCGCCTTCAGCAATGCCGCCCTTTAAAAGATCGATTGTCTTATCCCAGCCGCTATCCAATCTCTCCTGCATAATCTCGTATGCCTTAGGATACTTTGTAGCCAACTGATGCATCGCCGTATATTCAAAGCCATAATATGACTCAGGTAAAACTGATAAAATATTACGAATCTTTTCTATTCTAGTAAGGCTATTATCGTAATAGATCTTATCCTCTGATTCTTTAATAAGGTCAAATGCAAAATTCATCATCTCACACATAAGCTCATTCTTATCTGTAAAGATGGTGTAAATGGTTTTCTTGCTCATTTTCATCTCAGAAGCAATATCATCCATTGTAAATTTTGGACCTTTTTCTCTGAAAACCTTTAAGGCTCCCTCTAATATGCGTTCGTTCATAATTAACTCCCAAAAACTATAATTTATATATTCAGTTTCCTATAGCTAAATTATACTAAAGTCTGGAAACTATCTCAATACAATTCCGTTTATACAATTTTCACAATATCTTCAAATTGTTTTTGTTGACAAATTACAAATATGGGTTTAATATATCAGCTGTAACAAAGATAAGAGAGATTTTAGGAGGAAAATAGAATGTTCGAAGAAGTATCATTCCAAATGTACAGCGTGTATGCTGATTACGAAAAATACTGCGCAAGAAAGAAGCAGGAAGGCGTTGAACCAGTTTCATTTTTCAAGTACGCCTTTGGACAGTTCGACTAAGAACTGTTTTCACTACAAAAACAACAGGGACTCCCAGTCGGGAGTCCCTTTCTTATTGTCTGCCCAAATGCAAAATATACTATGGCGGGGTGCAAAAAAGCCCCTGGGGTTACCAGGGGCATGGGAATTTGAGTTTATTTTGACTGGAAGTACTGGTCGATGGCAGCTGCGGCTGTTTTGCCGGCTCCCATGGCGAGGATTACTGTTGCGGCACCAGTTACGGCATCACCACCGGCGTAAACGCCAGTCTTTGTGGTTGCACCATCTTCTGTTGCGATTAAGCATCCTTTCTTGTTTGTCTCAAGTCCAGCTGTTGTGCTAGAGATAAGTGGGTTTGGTGAAGTACCAAGAGACATGATAACTGTATCACACTCGATTTCGTACTCGCTGCCAGGGATTTCTACTGGTCTACGACGACCTGAAGCATCTGGCTCACCAAGTTCCATCTTGATAACCTTACATCCACGAACAGCACCTTCCTCGTTAACAAGGATTTCTACTGGATTCTGAAGAAGATCAAAGATTACGCCTTCTTCCTTTGCGTGATGTACTTCTTCTGCTCTTGCTGGAAGCTCTGCCTCGCTACGACGGTATACAACGTGTACCTCAGCTCCAAGACGAAGTGCTGTACGAGCTGCATCCATAGCTACGTTACCACCACCAACAACTACTACTTTCTTACCGCGAGCGATTGGTGTGTCGTATCCTTCCTTGAATGCCTTCATAAGATTGTTTCTTGTAAGGAATTCGTTTGCAGAGAATACTCCATTTGCCTGCTCGCCAGGAATATGCATAAACATTGGAAGACCTGCTCCAGAGCCGATAAATACAGCTTCAAAGCCTTCCTGCTCAATAAGCTCATCAATTGTAATAGAACGACCAATGATTACGTTCTTTTCGAATTTAACGCCGAGAGCCTTTACGTTTTCAACTTCAGCCTTAACAACCTTGTCCTTTGGAAGACGGAACTCAGGAATACCGTATACTAATACACCACCCATTTCGTGAAGTGCTTCAAATACAGTAACATCGTATCCAGCCTTTGCAAGATCTCCAGCAGCTGTAAGACCTGAAGGGCCTGAACCAATAACTGCGACCTTGTGACCGTTTGGAGTAGATGTGTTCTTTGGCTTGATTCCGTTTTCTCTAGCCCAGTCAGCAACGAAACGCTCAAGCTTACCGATTGCAACGGCTTCACCCTTGATTCCGCGAACACACTGACCTTCGCACTGTGATTCCTGAGGACATACACGACCGCAAACTGCAGGAAGTGCTGAAGACTCAGAAATGATTTCGTAAGCTCTCTCGAAGTTGCGATTCTTAACCTGCTCGATAAATGCAGGAATGTTGATTGAAACAGGACATCCTCCTACGCACTTAGGATTCTTGCAGTTTAAGCAACGGCTTGCTTCTGCAACTGCCTCTTCCTCTGTATATCCAAGACATACCTCATCAAAGTTTGTAGCACGAACCTTTGGATCCTGCTCAGAAATAGGTACTCTAACCATCATATCTGCCATTATTTGTCACCTCCGCAATTTCCACATCCACCGTGATGAGTGTCACCTTCCTGAAGCTTAAGAAGAGCTCTTCCTTCTTCAGTCTTGTACTGCTTAGCACGAGCCATAGCCTGATCAAAGTCAACTAAGTGACCATCAAACTCAGGACCGTCTACACATGCGAATTTAACTTCATCACCAACTACAAGTCGACAAGCACCACACATACCAGTACCATCAACCATGATTGGATTCATAGATACAACTGTAGGGATGCCAAGCTCCTTTGTAAGGAGGCAAACAAATTTCATCATAATCATAGGACCGATTGCAACACAGTGGTCGAAGCTCTTTCCTGCATCAATAAGAGCCTGAAGCTGCTGGCAACCATTTCCGTGGAATCCATAGCTTCCATCATCTGTAGCAAGATAAAGCTCTGTAGCTACTGCTCTCATCTCATCCTCATAGAAAAGGATATCCTTTGTACGAGCACCGATAATAACTGTTGAATCAACACCGTGCTCCTTGAGCCATTTAACCTGTGGATAAACTGGTGCAGTTCCAACACCACCAGCGATGAATACGATTTTCTTTTTCTTTGTCTCTTCAAGGTTTGCCTCGATGCAAAGCTCTGAAGGCTGACCTAAAGGACCAACGAAATCATCAAATGCATCTCCTTCGTTAAGTAAAGCCATGCGCTCAGTTGAAGCACCAACTGTCTGGAATACAATAGTAACTGTGCCTTCGTTTCTATCGTAGTCACATATAGTAAGAGGAATTCTTTCTCCTTCTTCATCAATTTTAACAATGATAAACTGACCTGGTAGACATCCTGAAGCAACTCTAGGGGCTTTTACTACCATAAGGTAAATCTTATCTGAAAGCATTTCCTTCTTTAAGATTTGATACATAAAATAGACTCCTTCCCTTTTCACATTTCTATATAATGTATATCATTTCTTTAGCTTTGTAAAGTGCTAAAGCAATTTTATGTCCATAAAAGTTTAAATATTTAAAATTAAAATTATGCAAAAGATTACCCCACACACCATAGATAATTGTCCACTATTATGAATGTTGTGTGGGGTTACATTTGATGTAACTTTATTTAACTAAAATAAACCAATTCATCTTCTGGCTTTTCTGTAGGCTCTACCGATACTGGATAGAGAACAGGGCCTTTTCCTTTGTATTCTTTTGCGAATTCTACTTTAATAGTAGCTGTAATATCAATCCAGCTTCTGTGGCCTAAAGTAGATGCCTTATCCCACTTACATTTCATGCCGAGGAACTGAATATCCTCAACACAACATGTCATTGCAAATCTACCTGGAATAAATACATCTCTTCTAAGCTTTCCATCATTTGGATTGTAAACTAAACCAGTGAAGTGGATTGTCTTGCCATCGTATTTCTTTGGCGAATCCATACAATCCATAAACCATAAAGCATAATCAGCATCAGAAATCTCGATGATATCTGCATTTATATCAAATGGAAGCTCCTCTGGTGAATCATCAATTGATCCATCTGCACGCTCATAAACGATCTGTGCAGGTCTGTTCATTGATTTGATTTGTCCACGGAACTTTGATTTTGGAGTGGCATCAGTACATCTGTTGAAGATAACTACTTCTGCCTTAAAAAGCTGCTCCATCATCATGGTACGCATGTTGTTAAGGTAGTTTTCAAATGTAGTAGCATCAACAGTAGCCAGTGACTGTGCTGGTACCCATCCTTCTGGAAGTGGCTCGTCATAAATGTGATCCACGCCCCATGTACCGTTATACTCAAGGAAAACTACATCTGGATTATATTCATTTGAAATCTTTGTAAGATTTTCAAGATTGAACTCATCCTCTGATTCGATTGTAGCAACCTTTGCATTGATTGTCTTAAGCTTTTCGATGTCGTATTCAACATCGCCATCCTCACAAGACAAAATGAGGATTCTATCGTCTCCACCCTGAGTGAAGTCATTTTCGAACAATGTCTCCTGGATAAGGGTAGTTTTTCCACTATCCATAAATCCAGTGAAGACATAAACTGGTATATCTTTTGCCATATTAACCTCTATTAACTAAATCTAACGAACTACGGATTAAAGACCGAAAAGCTCCTCAAGCTTGTGCTCATCAACATCTGCACCGATTACAACAAGACGTCCTGTGTAGTCTGGCTCGCCAGTTCTAAGCTCGTATTCACCGTCAACGAAGTCGAAGTAAATCCAACCGCCGTTAACATCCTCAACCATACCCTTTGAACGGATGATTGTACCGTAGTCTGTTGTGTCAGCAAATGCCTTCATAGCCTTTTCGATTGTAGACTTTTCGAACTTGTGAGGAGTCTCAATTCCCCATGTATCGAATACTTCATCAGCATGGTGATGATGGTGATCATGGCAACCACATGTGCAGTTCTCATCATGCTCATGATGATGGTGATGCTCATGCTCTTCGTGATCATGGTCATGATCGTGATGATGCTCATGCTCCTCGTGATCGTGGTCATGGTCATGATGATGCTCGTGCTCCTCGTAATCGTGGTCGTGATCGTGATGATGCTCGTGCTCATGCTCTTCCTCTTCATGCTCGTGAGCTTCTTCTGCAAGATGCTTCATATCTGAAGCAAGGTTGTCCTGTCCTTCCATAACTGAAAGAAGCTTTTCTCCTGAGATTTCATCCCATGGAGTTGTAATGATAGCAGCCTTTGGATTAAGCTTCTGAATCTGCTTTACACAGAACTCAAGCTGATCCTCTGTAGCTGTCTGTGAACGTGAAAGTACAACTGTTGTAGCGAACTCAATCTGGTTGTTGAAGAACTCACCAAAGGCCTTCATCTGCTTTGAAGCCTTAAGTGCATTAACAACTGTAACAAGACCTGTAAGCTTAACATCTGCTGTCTCCTCAAGCTTGATAACAGATGTCATAACATCTGAAAGCTTACCAACGCCTGATGGCTCGATAAGGATTCTGTCTGGAGAGAATTTTTCAAGAACCTCGTGTAAGTTTTTATCGAAATCTCCAACAAGTGAACAGCAAATACATCCTGAGTTCATTTCTGAAATAGTGATACCAGCGTCCTTAAGGAATCCACCATCGATACCTACTTCACCAAACTCATTTTCAATAAGTACTACTTTCTCACCCTTGTATGCTTCTTCAAGCATTTTCTTGATGTAAGTAGTCTTTCCTGCGCCTAAAAATCCTGAAATTATGTCAATCTTTGTCATATTAAAAACCTCTCTTTTCCAAAGAATATATTATAAACCCACTAACGAAATATGATAGCACAGAATTGTGAAAAGTTCTATAGTTATCATTGTATTAATTGTGTGCAATTATTTATATATTCTTTGGAAAATGGATACAAAAAAGGTTGCCTATTTCTAGGCAACCTTAAGTATCTAGTTCATTTCATCAAGAGCGACTCTTTCGATATGCATTGCTAAGTACCCGATTTCCGCCTGGTGAATTTCTTTTCCCAAGCTCTTTCCTAGCTCTTTACATATCTTCTGAGACATCTTAAATGAATTAGCAGCAGAGGCGTTGATATAATCGTTCATATCAAGTTTAATCACCTCGCCATTCATAGTTCGGGCAATCATGTATCTTATATGATTCAACAACCTATTATAGGACAATGAAGTTGCGTCTATCTTTTTTCCCGTTTCTTTCTCTACCATGGTGACACATTCTCGGACAGCCTCAGCCATTTGCATAGCAGACGAAACTGCCTGATCCATAATAGATGAATGTATATGCAAAGCTATATATCCGATTTCGTCGTCGGTAAGCTCTACGTCTAGACGCTCCTTCAAAAGACCTTTAGCGTTTTCTGCCACTTTAAATTCAGCGTGGAACAAAACTCTAATGTCGTCCGTTAAGGGGTTTCTAAGTTGCTCATTGTTTTTGCTACGTTTAACGGCAAATTCAATGTGGTCAGCCAAAGGCAACATAACGTCTCTGTCGATTGTTTTAAATGCTGCCTCTGCTCTGTCCAGAATCTCATTTGCGATTTCGAGATATACAGGGTCAATACTGGTCGCTAATTCCTTCTTTCCACCACGCTCGGTAGATTCTTTCAAGGAATAAACCTTATGTTCTTCTGATACTTCTATCGTTTCACTAACATGCTTGCCGAAGCCAATTCCCTTGCCCATAATAAGGTACTCTTGGGTTGTATTATCCAAGATGCCAATCAGCGCATTGTGATTTAGAACTTTTTCAACTCTATACATCTGATCTCCTAAATACATTTACTCATAAAAGTCTACTGCGAGTAAATCCTCTCCTGCTTTAATTGAACCATCGCCGATACGACGAAGCTTCTGATTACTCTTAAGCTCTGTGCAAAGAACTGGAGTAGCGATTGAAGGTGCGTTCTTAGAGATGAAATCTAAATCAGCTTCCATCAATACATCACCCTTCTTAACCTGCTGTCCAGCCTTAACAAGTACGTTAAAGCCTTCGCCCTTAAGCTTAACTGTATCAATACCAAAGTGAAGTAGCATAGCTACATCATCATCTGTCTTGAATCCGATTGCGTGATTTGTATCGAATACGAATACAACTGTACCATCAGCTGGAGCGTAAACCTTTCCATCTGCTGGTGTGATAACAGCGCCATCACCCATCATCTTCTGTGCAAAAACCTCATCTGGAGTTTCTGATAAATCAGCTGCTGTACCAGTAAGTGGGCTGCCAAGAACTACTGTCTTAACAAGCTTTCCTGTTGGCTCAGCTGTCTCTTCTGCCTTAGCCTCTTCAGCTACTGCCTCGTTAGCCCCATTATATTCTTCATTTGGAGCAGTCTCAAGATAATCTTCAAGATTTGACTTGATAACAGTAACGTGTGGTCCATAAATAATCTGAACGCCGTTACCCTTGTGAACTACACCTGAAGCACCTGTGCTCTTAAGTAAAGCATCGTTTACAAGCTCTGGCTTGAAAACTGTACAACGAAGTCTTGTAGCGCAGCAGTCAACATCAGAGATGTTCTTCTTGCCGCCGAGACCGTTTGTGATCTTTGCAGAAGTCTCGTCAGAAACTGACTCTTTCTTTGCATTGTAATCACTACGTCTGTAAAGCTTAACTTCCTCTTCTGCGTCTCTACCTGGTGTCTTAAGATCAAACTTCTTAATAAGGAAGCTAAATAAGAAATAATATACTACAAAATAACCTACTCCGACAATAGGTACCCAAATCCAGCTTGTTCTAGCATTGCCTGGAAGAATACCGAAAAGTGTTAAGTCGATAAGACCACCTGAGAATGTCATACCAACACCAACACCGCACATATGCATAAGCATGTATGCTGCACCTGCAAATACACAGTGGATACCGTAAAGAGCTGGAGCTACGAATAAGAATGTAAACTCGATTGGCTCAGTGATACCTGTAAGCATAGATGTAAGTGCTGCTGAAAGAAGAAGTCCACCAACTTCCTTTCTCTTCTCTGGAAGAGCTGTACGATACATAGCAAGTGCTGCTCCAGGAAGACCAAAAATCATAAGTGGGAACTTTCCTGACATAAATCTTGTTGCAGATACTGCGAAGTGCTCAACTGTAGGATCAGCAAGCTGCGCAAAGAAGATGTTCTGTGCACCTTCGATTACCTGTCCACCAACTTCTAATGTTCCACCAACAGCTGTCTGCCAGAATGGAAGGTAGAATACGTGGTGAAGACCAAATGGGATGAGAAGTCTCTCCATGAGACCGTATACCCATGTTCCAAAATAACCAGAATCAAGAACAACAGCGCCTACTGCGTAGATACCCTGCTGTACGAATGGCCATACGAAGAACATTACGATACCAACTAATGTGTATACCAAACCTGAAACGATAGGTACGAATCTTGTACCACCGAAGAATGATAATACCTGTGGAAGCTGAATCTTATAGTACTTGTTGTGAAGTGAAGCAACACCAAGTCCTACGATCATACCACCGAAAACACCCATCTGTAATGATGTGATACCACAAACTGAAGTTGTTGCACCCTCAAGAAGTGCCTCTGGGCCGCCGTGAATTGTGATCATAGCACCGATTGAAGCATGCATAATAAGGAATGCAATTGCTGCTGCTAAAGCTGCTACTTCCTTCTCCTTCTTTGCCATACCGATTGCAACACCGATAGCAAAGATGATTGGTAAGTTAGCAAATACGATATTACCTGCATCAGACATAACTGTAAGAATAGCGTTTCCAACTGTTCCTGGGCCTAATGCCTTTGTAAGGTGGTAAGTCTCAAGCATTGTCTCGTTTGTGAATGAACCACCGATTCCAAGTAACAAACCTGCTACTGGAAGGATTGCGATTGGCAACATGAATGATCTACCAACACGCTGCAATACTGCAAAAATTTTGTCTTTCATTTAAAGTACTCCTTTTCACTATACATTTTCCCGTATCTATGTGAATGAGCCTTTTAATGAATCTCAAATTACCAATTTGGCAACATTTGAGTATTTATGGGCATAGAAAAAGGCACGAACCCACATAAATACAATAAGTTTATGCATAGTTCGTGCCTTGATTGGTTACAAGTTACACACTACAAGACAGTAAGATAGCATGCAATTGATTCGCTGTCAATAGTTTCGTAAAATTTTCGTAAACGTTTAAGTTATTATTTTTTCGC
>JAEEGH010002486.1_pt1 | contig 49810 bp, 41 predicted proteins | sample 9134181 | NCBI WGS metagenome assembly JAEEGH01 (sample SAMN16246544, study PRJNA631951) | gut metagenome | biome: gut microbiome; feature: rumen; material: DP-attached | host: Bos | place: Iran: Karaj | collected 2018-10
TTGATAAAGATTCAACTCAAGCATAAGAACCCAGAACAGCTTGAGCGCGATGCCGACCGACTGGCCGATATACTTAGAAAATCGTTCGGCGCAGGCGTGCTAGGCCCTGAGTATCCGCTTATTAGCCGTATTCAGACACTATACATAAAGGAGATAATGTTGAAAATCAGCCGCAATCACTACGGAAGTGCAGCCAAAAAAATTATCAACGAGGCCATAGGTTATATCAAATCTACCACCCCACAAGCGGGACTTGTTACCACTGTCAATGTTGACCCTGTATAAAAGAATAATATAAAACATCATAAAGCATTATAAAAATGAGATTATCATCAAGAATCAACCGAGTTGCCGAATCGCAGACACTTGCGATGAGCCAAAAGAGTAACGAACTGAAAGAGAAAGGTATCGATGTGGTTAACCTTACCGTAGGTCAGCCCGATTTCTTTACCCCCGACAATGTTAAGGCCGCAGCTAAAAAGGCTATTGACGACAATTATTCCTTCTATTCGCCCGTGCCAGGCTATAAGGATTTGATACAAGCTATTCAAGGCAAATTTAAGCGTGAAAATAATCTTGAATATGCAGAAAATCAGATAGTTGTTTCTACTGGTGCAAAACAGTGCCTCGCCAATGCTATGCAGTGCCTTTTTCAAGAGGGCGACGAGGTGATAATTCCCACACCTTACTGGGTTTCGTATATCGAGCTTGCTCACCTCTGCAACGCCAAGCCTGTGATTATTGAAGGTAAGCCCGACAACTACTACAAAATTACTCCTGAGCAGTTGGAAAAAGCTATTACACCTAACACACACGGCTTTATCCTCAATGCACCGTCAAATCCTTCGGGTAGCATCTACACCAAAGACGAGCTCAAGGCTCTTGCCGACGTGCTTGCCAAATATCCCGAAATAGCTATCATCTCCGACGAAATTTATGAACACCTTAATTATGTAGGTAAGCACGAAAGTATTGCCCAGTTTGCCAATGTTTACAACCAGACTATTGTTATCAATGGCCTTTCAAAGGCTTACGCAATGACCGGATGGCGTCTTGGCTATATGGCTGGACCTGTTGAGGTGGCTAAGGCTTGCAAAAAACTTCAAGGGCAAACCACTTCTGGTACTTGCTCTATTACACAACGCGCTGCTATTGAGGCTCTTAATGGCGACCAGTCTATTATTGCCAAAAACAACGAGGTGCTTGTAAAACGTCGCGACCTTATGGTTAAATACCTCAACGAGATTCCTGGTGTAAAACTCAATGTTCCTCCCGCTACATTCTACACATTCCCTGATTTTTCGTTCTACTATGGAAAATCATACAACGGCAATGTTATCAAAGGTTCGTCAGACCTCTGCGAATTTTTGTTGAACGTAGCTCACGTTGCCACCGTAGCAGGAAGTGCATTTGGCGTTGACGCTTGTATACGTATGAGTTACGTTGTCGACTTCCCACGTATCGACGAGGCATTCAAACGTATCAACAAAGCGTTGGCATTGTTGAAATAATTTTTATTCCATATTTCTTTGTAGAGACGTGCCTTGGCGCGTCTCTACATTATTATTTAAACCACCTATGAAAAGATTTTTGTTGTTATCATCATTTGCTTTGCTGTTGAGTGTTAATGCTCAAGCTCAATTTGCTCCACTGGTTCAACTGCCCGACGGTGCTAAACCTCTGGTCACCAATATCAGTCAAAACTCATATCCCGTTATATTAAAAAACAAAAAAATAGCCTTCTCGCTTGCCGCCCCCACTGCCAACACAGTTCAAGTGGACATCTGTGGCACCAAATACGATATGACCAAAAACGACAAAGGCGTCTGGTATGTGGAAATTCCACCGCAAGTGCCTGGTTTCCATTATTATTCGCTCGTGGTTGACGGCGTTTCGGTAAACGACCCTGCTTCTGAAACCTTCTACGGTTGTGGCAAAATGATGAGCGGAGTGGATGTGCCCGAAGATAATACAGAAGATTTTGAGATTCAGAATGTTGCACACGGTCAGGTGTCGATTGTTAACTACTATTCAAAAGTAGACAATGAATGGCGTCCGCTTTGGGTTTACACTCCCGCAGGCTACAACAACGATCTTAAAAAGCGCTATCCCGTGGTTTATATCCAGCATGGCGGTGGCGAAGACCATAGGGGATGGGTTCAGCAAGGGCGTCTTGCCAATATTATGGACAACCTTATTGCCTCAGGACGTGCTGTGCCAATGATTGTGGTATGCGCCAACGGAAATGTTAAAAAGCGCGTGTCGGGTTTCCCTGCATATTCGGTGCAAGGTATGCAAAGTTTTAAACAAGAGATGGTAGAAAACATTGTCCCCTTTGTAGATAATACATTCCGTACCAAAGCCGATGCGCAGAACCGTGCTATGTGTGGATTATCTATGGGAGGAGGTCAATCGTTTTACGTGGGGCTGCTCACACCGGAGGTATTTGCCAATGTAGGTATTTTTTCTACAGGAATGTTTGGCGGCATACAGGGATCTGCTAATTTCGACCTTGAAAAAGAATGTCCTGGAATACTTTCCGACACCAAAAAGTTTAATAGTCAGCGCAAAGTGTTCTATATAAGTTGCGGCGAACAAGACCCACGCATCACTTACACCAAAGCCATCGTAAAGAAAATGCAAGATGCTGGTGTGCAAGTGGTTTTTAACTCTTTCCCTGGTGACCACGAATGGCAGCCGTGGCGCAAATCTGTTAGAGATTTTACGCAGAAATTATTTAAATAAATCATCAAAATCATATCCGTTGTTACATAAAATATCCGTATCTTTAAGGTCGAATATTTTGTAATATGATGGAAGAGAGCCGAAAGCACGAGAGTATATCAGGCAATATGCTTAAGGTATTGCTGCCGCTGATAGTATTGTTGGTGGTGGGTATCAACCTTGTGCTTTTTTTGATTATACGCAACAACAATAAGCGCACTCTCAACCTAGCTATGTCGGAAATTATAGAAAACCACGCCACTCTGTTCGCAAAACATTTCGAAGGCATTGTATCGCAGTTGGAAACGTTGTCGGAGTTCCGCACATCGCAAAATATCAACGACACTGTAAGTTTGAAAATGCTGCAGACCCTTGTTGATAAAAGCGGAGGTCTTTTCCGTTATGGCGGTTTTTCTAAACCAGATGGTTCCACTATCACCACTCTAACTGACACCAACCACACTTTTACACTATCGACAAGGCTGATGAAACGTCTTGCTGAGCATAGTTATTACGTATCCGACCTTAAAAAATCACGCGACGGCAAAGGCGACATATTTTATATACACGTTCCCACGGTGAAAGATGGTACATTTGCCGGACTTATTTCTGTTGCCCTTGATGCCAAGCGTGTGTCTTCTATGATATGTAACATCACCGTGCTCGACCATGGAAAGGGAATGGTTGTTAGTAGCGATTCGGCTCTCGTACAGGCATCTACTGAACATCCTGAGTGGGTAGGAAAATTTAAAATTACCGACTCCTCTGATTACGAGGGTCTTAGCCGTATTGGTAGAGAGATTGTTGCAGGCAATGATTCTATTTGTCCGCTCGATATTATTACTCCCGAAGGCGAAAGGTTCGCTCTCCTTTGGACCAAAATCGGCTATACAAATTGGCACTATGTATTTGTGATGCCTGTTAATGAGTTGCGTGCCCGCAATATTGCACTTATCAGGTTGTTTTTTGTTTGTGTGCCTATAGCGTTGGTACTGTTAGCGATAGTATTGTGCCTTCTTATTAATTCGCATATCACCCGTCCGCTTAAAAAACTTGTTGAAGCATCGGAGTTTATGCTAGCTGGCAAACTATACAAGGTGAGTGATTGCAAAGCCGTGCGTAACGATGAACTGGGGTTGATTACAAATGCCTTTTCAGAAATGTCGAAAAAGTTGGAGTCAATATCGCAGAGTATACGTTCTAAGGCATCACTGATAGTGTCTGGCAGTAATGAACTTAGCGATTCGGTTTCGCATATATCAGAATCAGCCACACGTCAAGCTATGGCAGCCGACGAAATTTCCGCTGTGCTTAACTATATGCTCGACATTGTTTCGCGAAACACTGCGTTAGCTCTTGAAACTCATGAGATTATCTCCGATTTGGCCAACGACTTGAATAGTGTGTCTCAATTGTCGAAAAAAGCACTTGGCAGTACCCTTCAAATTACTGATAAGCTGCGTATTATCAATGATATAGCTTCCAAAACTGATTTGTTGGCAATCAATGCAGCAGTAGAGGCAGCAAAAGCCACCGACGACGGCAAAGGATTCACTGTGGTAGCTGCCGAAATTAAAAAACTAGCAGAGCGATGCAGGGCAGCGGTTATTCAGATCGATGATGCTACCTCTGAGAATGTGCGTTTAGCGCAGAATGTGTCGCAACTATTTGATAAACTTGTTCCGATTGTCAACAACACCAACGAAAAAATATCTGCTATTGCGGCATCGGCTCAAGATCAGGAGTTGAGTTCGCAACAAATTTCAACATCCATTAAACAACTTGCCGAAATAGCAGCCAAAAATGCCAGTGCGGCGGCTGATATGTTGGCAAAAGCGGAACTATTTTCTCAATATGCTTCTGGTTTTGTAAACGATGTCACGTTTTTCAAAACATTAGATGCCGACGTGTCGGAGTCGATAAAACAAAAGCTCGAACATCATCAGGCAGAACTTAATTGTATTAAATTAATATACGACCTTCAATCAAACGAATTAGATAAACCACTATAATAATAGTTATTATGGCAAAGAATAAACAGAATGTGATACAAAGATATGTAGCCACACACGGACGCAATCTGTGGACAAAGCTCACTATGATTACTATACCTTTTGTGGCATCTATTATTATTGTTTCGGATGTGTTGGTATTCTCATATTTATATAATAATTCGCGGCAAACAATTCACAACCTCGGATTGCAAACTTTGGAGATTCAGAGCAACAATATTTCAAACTATCTTCATTCATACGTGCACGAGCTCAACCTTGTAGGCAATCAAAACTCTAAACGGTTTAACCCAAACAACTTGCTCGACGCTGCCAAACTATTAGTGGAAGATAACAAAACAGGATACCGCTATATACGTATAACTCTTCCTGATGGCACTCAATACACTACCGACAATGGACTCGACTCCATTGGCGACCCCGTGCAGCGTGAGTATTATAATAAATTTAAAGCTACAGGACGCAACGAGGTGATAGCCATGCCGTCAACATTTACCGGCGACAGCTCTATTTTCCATGTGGCTGTGCCTGTGCGCGACCGAAATGGCGGTATTCTCGCAGTGCTTACCGCTGTATTCGACAACGACACAATCAACTCCTATATTGCCAACATGACCATCAACGGGTTGGGTATGGGCGCTATGATTAATGAAAACACTGTTCTTATCGCTTATCCTAGACAACAATATGTAAACACTATTGATTTTAGAAGTGCTCACAATGTGGGATACAAGGGTCTCGACAGCTTTTTAACTAAAATTGTCACCAACAAGAGCAAGTCGGGCATAGAATCTTGTGTAAATAATCATGATCAGGAGGTTGAAATCTATTATCACCATGTGAAAGACACCGATTGGACTCTCGGCATACTTGTGGAAAAAGAGTTACTATACAAATCGGATACTCGGATGCTATATATCATGATTGCAACGGGCTTGATAGCCATTCTGCTTATGTGTGTAATACTGTGGCTTGTAATCAGGGTGATTATTGTGGTGCCTATACGGTCGGTAAACAATCTTGCACAAGATGTGGCTCAAGGTAAACTATATTCCGCTGCCGCCGACAATATCAACAATGTTGACGAGATAGGTGAACTTGCTCAAAATGTTAAGAATATGAAAGATAGACTAAGCACCGCCGTGAAATCTATCCGCAAATATACCCTTGAGACGGCTCAAAGTGGGCAATCGCTTTCGAATATTGTGAACAAACTTTCAAACGACACCCAAGCACAGTCGGTAGCAGTGGAAGAGATTTCCTCCGCACTCGAAAATATATCCTCGTTGATTGAGAAAAATACCCTCAATGCACAAATGACTTGTGAGTCGTCGGAGAGTATCGCCGAAGACGTGCTTACTATTGCCAAAGCCTCTGCCAGTACTCTCGCCTGCATTCAAAATGTTATCAGCAAGGCGAATATCATCAACGAGATTACTTCGCGAACCGACCTTTTGGCTATCAACGCTGCTGTGGAGGCTGCAAGAGCTGGTGTTCACGGTAAGGGCTTTGCTGTGGTGGCTGCTGAAATTCGAAAACTTGCCGAGCACTGTCAGGAGGCTTCTATTCAGATTAACGAGTCGAGTGCGCGAAGTCTTAAGATTACAGAACGTTCGTCAGACCTTGTTGACAAGATTACACCTCGTATTCGCAAAAACGCAGTTATGGTGTCGGACATTGCCGCTTCGTGCAACGAACAGCTCGACCGTGCCGTGTCGATAAACCGTGCCGTGCAGCAGTTGTTGGATATCACACAGTCTAACACCCAGTCGTCGGAAGAAATGTCGAAAAATTCAGAAATGCTGATAAAGCTGTGGCGCAGTCTCAACCAGTCGGTAGAGTTCTTCAAACTTGCCGACAGCGAAACTTCTGATCTTCAAAAACTGAAACAGCTTATCGAAGAGCATACTACGGCAATTTTTAAACTTAAATCTCAGCTTGTGGAATTTGAGGAAAATGGTTCTGTGCCAGAAATAGAAAAACCGTCAGAAACTCCTTCTCCGGCTCAACACGAGGAAGCAAACACCCAGAATCCCCCTTTGTCATATCCAAAAGAACCACAAAAAACAGGTTTCGATTTCCACCTCGATGATGACCAAGACAATCTCGACGACGGGTATGTAGATTATTAATAGTGGTAGTGGGGCGTTGCAAGCACTGGCAGGAAACTACTCTTCGTCGGCTTTGTCGGTTGCGTTGCGGTTCTGATTGTTTTCGTTGAACACGTAGCGGATAATGTCGGTTTCGTTGATGAGGATATTGAAATACTCATAACGGCTTATGAGCAGCACTGTGCTGTCTTTCTTGGCTGTTAGTACGTTAGCTCCTTGGTCGAGGTTGAGTCCCTTAATAATGATGTCGTTCTTAAAGAAATATGTGTCGTCTTCAAACGACTCGTTTACGCAGAGAGCGCCTTTGAGCACAATAATGATGTCTTCTGCCGCACCTGGAACAGTAGGCATAATTTCTTCGCCTTTGTTGAGTAGGCGTATGCGGATATGTTCTGCCATCTTAACCAGAAGGTTCTCGGGTACATTGAAATACATCGGGTGCTTTTTGAGCATCTTTATCTTGTCTAACAAGATAGGCTGGTTGTTGGTGAGGTCAGAAAGTAGCTGTTGTTTTTTCGACGACATATTTGTGAGATAGTCGGCGCATTTTATAGGGTTCTCCTCGTATATGATTTTTGCCGCAGCAGAGTATACGGTTTCGTCGGTGTGATAGAGGCACAAGAAAATTTCGTCGGGCATCTCGCTCTTGCGTATCTTGGTGAGCAGTTCGTCTAAGTTTGAACGTACCCAAAGGCTGAGGTCTTTGTAGTCCATAACACCTGCGCTGGAGCTTGAAGCGGATTTCGATTTGTGAATACGGCCAAGCAATTCCAACGCCTTGGATACTGTCCAGTTGTCTATCTTGTTGAAGTCGCGTTTGATAATCTCTTTTAAACGGTCGCTGAATGAGAATTTGTTTTGGGGGAAGAAATAGCTCAGCTTCTTGATTTTCTGCACTGCCGACATATCGTCAAACAATGGCGACACTATCTGCTTAACGTCTTGCGAAAAGAAGTTGTCGATAATTTCCAAAGCAAATATAGTGTTTTTGCCGATGATGTTCTTTTGTATCAAGGCAATAATACGCGGTTCGTAAATGAAGCTTAACAATAGGAACAGCTGCTCAAGATTGTTTTGTTTTTCGATGTCGAGCGCTTGGAATAGTTTCAACGTGTTTTTCTCGTCTTCAATATCTTCAATAGCCGACATTATCCAAGTGATGTTTTCAACTGTTTCGCTCACCTTCTGCTTTATGGTGTCAACGTCTTCTGGCTCAGCTTGGTATTTGCAGAAATACATGGCGTAGATTACAGCCTGCTGCACTTCGCGGTTTGGATAGTTGATGTTTTTGATGAGGTAAGCACGTGCGGGTGCCGAACCAAACTTTCCGTAAAGTTCTATTATTCGGAGCAGGATAACTGGCTGAACACATTTTTCAAAATACTCGTTGAGAGCGGGAAGAACTTTGTCGCCCATGTCCAACAGCACAGTTCCTGCGGTGTTGTAGTATTCTACCGATTCGAGCAGCGAAATTAGTTTGCTTATCATCTTTTGTGTGCGGAGTTTTCCTGCCAAGGTGATGGCTGCCGATTTCACATTTTTGTCGGTGCTGTCCAATAGTCCTAGAATGATGTCTTCGTCAAGAAGGCTGTCGTCGGATAGCATATATTTCTCTAACTTAATCTTGTCAGAAACATATTCCGATGAGGCTAACCGTGTGATTTCGTCTGGTTGTGGCGACTTAATTTCCGAATAGTCTAAATAGTTTTTAGCGCGTTCTGCCAAAAGCCTAATTTCTGCACTTGCCGACGATTCGTAAATTTTTTGGCAAGGAGAGGCAATACGGCGGCGCCACGATGGGTCGATGTTTCGTAATACAGCCTTGTTTACCACTTCGTCGTCGTTTTCAAGCAGTGCGCCTGCGTATGCCTCAAGCGAGCGTGGATTGGTTTCCGAAAGAATGGTAACTGCAAGGTTTGTGAATTTTTGCGACGATTTTTTGATGTATTTTCTTAAAACCTCCGCTCCGTACTGGTATTTCGATGTGTCGCGGCGTTTTTCTTTGCTTATGTCGGCAAGTATCTGACGGATATTGTCTTTGTAGCTGAGATACAAGTTGCGCGAAGATATTACCCACGCCACCAACACTGGCACAAAAAACAGCATGAACCATTTGAAATCGTATTCGCCTCCAATGGTGATTATCTTGTTGACACCAAGGATAAACAAACCCGCTATGGCTGTAGAAAACTGCTGCACCACGCCCACCTTGGTCTGTACGGCAAATTTTTCGTTGTCGGGTAGGGGCTGGTAAAGAATATTAAAGGCTGGGTCGTCGAGTCCTCGGCGAAGTATACGCTCTTGCGATTTGTTTACTGTTATAAGTATCAGAAACATAAGACATTCCACACCGGGATATATGCCAATAAACGCGGCTATTGACACTATCACCACCATAGCTATCGGCAATATCATAAGGCCCAACTTAACACCGTAACGGCTGAGCAAACGGCTTGAAAAATAAGATATTACAAACTCGCCAATCTTCAAGCCCGCATATACGAGCGCAAGATATTGGGATATGTTTTCGGGTGAGATATGTATTTTTACAGTGGAAAGGAACGAGAAGTCGGTAACATATATGATGGTCATCGATAGTGTGGCGCAGATGAATATGTACTTGAAGTAGTCTTTTTTTATAAGCTGTAAAAATCCCGTGCCGTCGTTTTTCTCTTTTTTGATGAGCTCAAATTTTTTGCCTTTTTCGTCGGCAAGCTTTTCGGGATACTTGTTGTAGAGCATAATCAAGAAAACAATACCGAGTATAAACCCTAATGTGCTCACATACAATAGGTCGTAGGGGTGAGAGATTACCCTGTTTAATAGCGGGATTGCCAAATAACCGATTATAGCCGCCAGTACGCCGCCCATACTAAACAAAGCAAAAATACGCTTTACTTGCACTAAGTTTAAGAATTTGAGCGACAAAGCGCCGCACTCAATGCCAATCATCGAAAGAAACGGCCATGCCCAAATAAATACGAACACGCTTAGCCATTTGTCGGGAACTGTGTGTAGGAATATTCGGCAACAGAGCGTAAGGATAGTCATGGTAAGCAACGTGCCCATAAACAGGGTGCGGCTGCCTATCCTCTTTTGAAACCATGAATATATGGATGTAAAAATATACCCGCCAATGCCTGCCGCAATATATGCGTAGGGTAATTGCTCGCTGCCAAAAAACTTGATGAACTCAGAGTTGGCTGGCGTAAAGTAGAACGCGCCTGCAAGTCCGAGGAAGAACGAATGGAGAAACAACATCAAAAATATGTTGATTTCCTGAGGCTTGAGCTCGAAATTTTTTATTAAAAAGTGGCTAAGTTTCTTCATTTAAATTAGCGTACTGTTTTTTTGTTCGGGTTTTATTTGTATCAAAATACAATATGTATACCGATTTTTCTGGCTTAATTTGAATTAATAAAGTAATTGTATAGTTTACGTTTCAAAATTACAAAAATTTTTTCCATTATTATACCTTTCCTATTGTTAAATTTCTGTTTTTTTTCTAATAATTTTTAAATTTGTGCCCAATTATAAGGTTTTTGCCCGTTGAAACGGGTTTTTTAATCATTTTGAGTATGAAAATTTTTTGTATAGCTGGCAACTATCGCAAGCACAACGCTGAAATCGCTATGGACACGCCCGAAAAGCCTGTCTTCTTTATAAAACCCGAAACAGCGCTGCTGCGCAACAATTCGGATTTTTATTATCCCGACTTCTCACAACAGATAGAATATGAAACCGAAATTGTGCTGAAAATATGTAAGATGGGCAAATGTGTGAGTCCAAAGTTTGCTCACCGTTACTACGATGAAATTGGTATTGGATTGGATATCACCGCACGTGATTTGCAAAACGATGCTCGTGCCAAAGGGCTGCCGTGGTTTCTGAGCAAGGGGTTCGACGGGTCGGCACCTATTGCGCCTGTGTTTATTTCAAAAGATAAGTTAGGCGACTTGCGCAATATAGATTTCTCGCTTAAAATCAACGACAAAACCGTTCAACAAGGCAACACTGCCGATATGCTTTTCTCGTTCGACGAAATTGTGTCGTATATCTCTCAGTTTGTGATGTTTAAGACTGGCGACCTAATATATACTGGCACTCCAGCAGGTGTTGGTCCGCTCCATATAGGAGATTTTTGTGAGGCTTTTATTGGGCAGGAGAAACTTCTGGAGATGCGGGTGCGATAGTGTCGGTTGCTACTGTTTCGTGCGCAGTGGTGTCGGGTGCTGCTTCGGGGTATGAGGTTGCTGCCGGAGTTTCATTATCTGGTTTTAAAACCTCTGTTTTTACAGTGTCGGGCGTAGATTGCGTGGGCGATACCATATTCTTAAACCCTTGTGGCATGTATTTGAAAAAAAAGTATCCACCAATGGCGAACACCGACACGTATATAATTAGTTTTGTAACTAGTTTCATTCTTTTCTGTTTCATAGTAGCGGAGTTTTTATTGGAAGATGTTTGTATAGTCGCGGGGAGCACCAGCGGGTATTTTTTCGCCTTGATTTCTGATAGCGGCGTCAATTTCGGCGGCGGTCATGTGTGTGATGTCGCCCTGAGGAAGACCCTTGTCGGCATTCTCTAAGTACGACAGCCCCTCTTTTTCCATCTTTTCGAGTTTTTCAATAAGTTCGTTGCCTTGCTGCTCAAATGCTGCATTTTGCAGGTTCACGTTGTCGATAAAGTCGCCCGAAAGCTCTATGAATGTGTCCATTTCGCCAATCTTTGCGTAGATATCGTCGGCGAGAGCTTCGTTTGCCATATCAAACATCATCTTGCGGTCGGGGTCGCCGTTGATAATGTTCATAGCGTGTTTCATGGCAGAGTATCCAGTCATTATAGCAGCAGATTCTTGTTTGCGCAGACGCACTTCGTTTTCGGTGTCTTGAATCAGGTAGGCGGTGCTGTTGTAAATTTTAGTAAGAACATTGTAAAGTACGTTCATTTTGTTTATCATGGTTTCGTACTTTGTGTTCAGCTCCTTTAAGCGTCCGTACTGACGGGTGTTGATAGCAACGAGTTCGTTACGGTTTTGCAGCTTGGCTTGACGGGCAATGCGGATTTTTTGATCCATTTCGTTGTTGTTTTGCTGCACTATGTTGCGGAGTTTTGATAGTTGCCCACGAAGTTTGGTTATGTTGGTGTTCATCTCTTCGCGGTTTTTCTTGAGGTATTCGATGTGCGATTCCAAAATTTTGATGGGATCCAACTGAACAAACCATCCAGTGATTTTGCGCATCAATCCTTTGAAAGCAAAACTTACCAACTTGCGAGCTCGAGCATCGGTAAGTATCAGAGCCACAGTGCCTAAAATTGCAAAAAGCCCCATTGTGGAAAGTGTCGTGTCGAACATCGAACGCAGAAATTCCACTAACGGATTATGAAATATCCCTAATGCAGCCATACTTGCTAACAGTACTGCTCCACCTACCTTGCCTTCTGGTCTACTCCAAAAGGATTTTGGTCTATATTGCCTTTGTTTGTTATCCATCTTGTGGTTTAAAATTATGTCTACAAAATTATAAATTTTTTTTGCGCTTAAAAGCTGTATTATGAAAAAAAAGTGTATATTTATAAAAAATTTTGACAACTGATTTTTAAACCTAATAGTTGAACATACAATTGAATCATGAAAAGATTTGACGATAAGTTTCGCACCAAACTCTATGAGAGTGTGGCGGAGATTGAGAACAACTCTCAAGCCGAGGCCGTGGTTATAATAAAAAAATCTTCTGGACGATACACAGTTTACTCTTTTGCCGCTGCGGCGCTGGTATGTTTTGTGTTGTTTTCGTTCTTTATGTTTGCGCCTATTGATTTCGACATCTATTTTATGTACGGCGTTTCGGTGTTGGTTTTTGGTGTTGTTTTGGCGTTGTTAACTTTTGTTCCCGACTTGCAACGTTTGGTGATTCCTAAAAAAACGCGCAGGAAAAATGCCGAGATATATGCCCGTGCAATTTTTCAAAAGGGTATGATTTATAACACAATGGAACATACTGGTTTTTTGATATACTGCTCCGTTGCCGAAAAAGAGGCTGTGTTTATGCCCGACCACGCTATTACTTTGCTTTTTGACGATGCCGACATACAAAAACTCAACTCTTTGGTTAACAATATTTTCAAAGCGAAGGATGTGCCCTCCGAAATTCTTCGTGTTATGCACGAGGCAGTGCCTGTGTTTGCAAAATATCTTCCTCACCGCGACGATGATATTAATGAGCTTCCTGATGACCTCGACGTGGATTTATAGTTACTATATATAATAAGGTGTAATTTTTTCTTATTGATTATGAAAAATCTTTTTAAAAACCGATATATAATTCTGATACTCATAATATTAGCAGTATCAGCCATTTTTTCGATACTCTTTCCCGAAAATGCCATTGCTCGTCCCGGTGGCGGACACGGCTACCACGGCGGAGGCGGTGGTGGCGGAGGCTATCATGGCGGCGGAAGCGGTGGCGGAGGCGGTGACGGTTTGGCTACTTTGGTTGTGTATTGTTTGATAAATTACCCTGTTCCCACGCTTATAGTCTTGGGAATATTGGCATTGATATATTTTATTTCAAATAAGAAAGGCGGAAGTGGCAATTCAGGTTTTTCTTCGGCGCCTACACGTAGCAATATTATGGCAAACTTGTCGCAGAGAGATGCTATGCTTGCTCGTTTAAAAACATACGACCCGAATTTCTCCACTCCGATATTCTTGGATTATGCTTCGTTGCTGTTTACTAAGATGCACCTTTATATTGGTGGCGACAAGTTGACCGAGATTCTGCCGTTTTTTACCACTGCTCTCGAAAAATGGAACAACTATGATATTTCAGAAGTGGTGATAGGCTCTGCCGAAATTTCTTCGGTATCAAATGGTAGACAGAGCGATACCAATCAGCCTGTGACTAAAATAGTGGTGGAATTTCATGCCAACTATACCGCCAAAGCCAAGGCAAATGGAGCGGTATTCCGCTGCAACACTATAGAAAACTGGCAATTTGTGCGCAAAGTGGGAGTGGTTTCTCCTGAACCCGAAGGCATGGGCGTGCTAAGATGTCCCTGCTGCGGTGCAAGTGCTGAATTTACCGATTCGGGCACATGTAAGCATTGTGGCAATTTGATTTCTAACACCGACAATGTTTGGTTGGTAAATGCAGTTACAGTGGTATCTACCGAAAGAGTAAAAACTTCTGACGTAATTACTTATGCTGCTGAAGTAGGTACAAGCAACGCTACAATCTACGATAGCCATTTGCAAGAGCGGGCAGCCGAGTTTGCCCAATCGCACAACAATATGGGTTACAAAGATTTTGAACAGAATATTGCAGTTCCTTATTTCTTAGATATTTACAAACTTTATTCAAATCTTCAGTGGAATCAGGCAAGGCATCTGCTTAGCGACCGTTTGTGGCAAAGTATGAACTATTGGATTCAATTCTGTCGCGACTACGGTTGCCGCAATGTGCTCGATAATGTTACTATTCAGAAAGTTAATGTTGTTAAATATGAAAGCGACCGTTTCTACGATTCTGTTACTGTAAGAATTTTTGCATATTGCTTCGACTATTACGCCGACAATTCAGGTAGAGTGATAGCCGGAAACAATCGTCAGGAACGTGTGTTTAGCGAATATTGGACATTTGTAAGCCGCAAAGGTGTAAGCCTTGAACAGAAATCTACATCTTGTTGCCCCAACTGTGGCGCACCAGCCGACCGCATGGGTCAAGCAGGAGTTTGTGGCTACTGCGGTTCAAAAATCACCGACGGTAATTTCTCTTGGGTTCTGTTCTCAATTACGCAAGATGAAGAGTACGAGGGATAACGCCAAACAACAGTTTAAACAATCTCTACACCCAATACGGTGATGTCGTCGCGCTGGTCGCAGTCGCCTTTAAATCCGTTGAGGTCGTTTAGGATAAAATTCTTTTGCTGCTCCACGTCCATCTTTGCCGAGTTGCTAATGGCATCTAATAGTCGTTTGATGGTGTAGCGTTTGCGCTCGTAGTTGTTTTGGTCGCCGATGCCATCGGATGTCATATAAAGGCGGTCGCCTTTGAATACTTCTAAAGATTTATCGTTGAATGTTACCGACGATTCGCGGTTTCGGAATTTGCCACCGATACCTTTGCGCGAAGTTTTGTATGTTTCTATTTCACCAGTTTGTGAGTTGTAGCGGTGTATCGGAAATTTTGCTCCTTCGTAAGTAAGGCGGTATTTGCCGTTGCTGAATTTTTCTATTTTGCAGAAGATAGCCTCCATGCCGTCGTCGTTGTCGGTTTCCTCTTGACGGAGCATTTTGCGCACGTTGCGGTTTAGCTCGTCGAGAATTTCGGCAGGCGAGTGTATAAACTGCTGTTTGATAATCTGGTCTAAAAGGTTGATACCTATGAGGCTCATAAACGCACCCGGGACGCCGTGACCCGTACAGTCAATTACGCTTACAAAGTTTACCTCGCGCTCGTCGTATTTGATGGAGTGGAAATAGTAGAAGTCGCCGCTGACAATATCCTTAGGCATATAAATCACAAACGATTTGAACACTTTGTCGAGGTCGGCAGTGGTGGGAAGCATCGCTGTTTGAATTGTTTGAGCGTAACGGATGCTGCCGAGCGTGTTTTCTTTGCTGCGGCGTAGCGCCTCGTTGATTTGGCTGAGGTATACCGACTGACTTTCAAGCTCTTCTTTTTGGGCAAGGATTTCGGCGGTCTGCTCACAAAGTATGGTGTTTTGCTTTTTGTTGTTGGTGTAAAGGCGCATTATTACCGAAATAAGTATAATGGCGCCAACAAGTACCACTATAATAAAGAGTATGATATTGTGCTGGGTAGAAATGCGAGACCCCATGCTTTTTACGTTGGCGTCTTGTTTTAGGAGCTTTTCGTCTAACTCTTTGGATGAATTGAGCTGTTTGTAGAGTCCATAGGCGTTTGTAGAGTCAATGGGTACAGTGGTAAGCTTTATTTCGCGGGGGACGGATTCTCCGTTGAGAATCTTGATAGCTGTTTCAATAGCCTCGTCGCTGCCGTTTGGGTAGAGGATGGTGGCGTCCATCTCTTTTTTGAAAACGGCGAGAATGCCTCCCTCTTCGGATGGAACGGCGTCGATACCGATGATAAATATCTTGTGGTTGATACCTTTTTCGCGGATGGCGCGGCTTGCACCGATAGCCATGTCGTCGTTGTGCGAGTATATGAGGGTGAACGAAGTGTCGGATTCCAAAAGCTGTTTCATTTTTTCGTAAGCCTCGTCGCCGCTAAAGTTGCAGTAAAGTTCGTGCACCTTGTTGAATTTTTTTCTGATAAACGACTTTTCGGCGATTGCATCGTTGAAACCTTTGCTGCGGTCTATTGTAGCAGAGGCGGTGCGCTGTCCGTACAGCTCTACAAAGTCAGTATTGTTGGTACATAGGTTTTCGGCAATTTTTGCAGCTTCCCAACCTATCATAATATTGTCGGCACCAATAAAGCAGTTGAACGACGAGTCGCCATTGGTTTTGCGGTCGATTTCTATAACAGGTATTCCTCTGTTGTGGATTTTAGTAAGCACGTCGGTGAGCGAGTCTACATCGTTAGGAGATACTAAAAGCAAGTCGATACCCATGTTGGCGAGCGAGTCTATGTCTAAAATCTGTTTTGCGCTGCTGTTTTCGGCGTTGGTAACGATAAGCTCAATGTTGCCTTCTTGAACTGCATTGGCTCTTAGGCGTCGGGTCATCTGCTTGCGCCATTGGGTATCGTCGGCACACTGAGAAAGCCCCACTTTGTATATTCTTTCCTCGCTTCCTGTGTTGCACATGAGTGCTGTAAGAGCTATAACTATCAAAAGTAAGGAGATGGCGGTTATTATAACTTTTTGTCTTCTCATATTTTAGGTACTGTAAACACGTTTTTCCCCTCTTGCGTATATGCGTGGGAGGGTGACACTTTTCGGGTGTTAAATATCCGAAAAGTTTTTCTAATTTGCAAATATTTTTTGATATTTTTTTTTAAAATGTTATTTTATTTCTATATTTGTATAAAGAATTATTTTTAAGATTTATTCAAATGAGACGTATTTTAATTGCAGTTGTGATGGTGTTGGTATCCAAAGTTTCATCCGAGATAAAACATGTTTCGCCTCATGGGCCTAGATGGACAAACAGTACTTGTAATAATTGAAATTTTCTCGTTGATATCAATATTTGCTAATCGATACAAAAAAACGCCGAAGATGGTTCTCCGGCGTTTTTTTATTTTAGAATGTGTTTATGCTTACTTATCCAAGGGGAAGCCAGCCATAAGTTCGTTTACTTGGGCTTTTACTTTGGCGATAACGTCATCGTTGGTGATGTTTTTGATAACGGTGTCGATAAAGTCTACAACTTGCAGAATTTCAGCCTCTTTGAGTCCGCGTGTGGTGATGGCTGCTGTGCCAAGACGTACGCCTGAGGTCTGGAATGCCGAGCGTGTATCCCACGGAACCATATTCTTGTTGGCTGTGATGTCGGCTTTTTCGAGCGCGAGCTGAACTTCCTTACCAGTGATGTCGGGGAAGTTTTTGCGGAGGTCAACAAGCATTGAGTGGTTGTCGGTACCGTCGGAAAGAATCTTGTAGCCGCGGTTCATAAGTTCGTTTGCCATTACGCGTGCGTTGGTTTGAACCTGTTTAGCATACTCTTTGAATTCGGGTGTGAGAGCCTCGCCGAATGCAACAGCCTTGGCAGCGATAACGTGCTCCAAAGGTCCGCCCTGAACGCCGGGGAACACTGCTGAATCCAACAGCGACGACATTTTGCGGATAACGCCTTTGGTAGTGGTTTTGCCCCAGGGATTGTCGAAATCTTTGCCGAGGAGGATGATACCGCCACGAGGTCCGCGGAGGGTTTTATGTGTGGTAGATGTTACGATGTGAGCGTATTTCAACGGGTTTTTGAGGATGCCGGCAGCGATAAGACCTGCGGGGTGAGCCATATCGATCATCATCAATGCTCCCACCTTGTCGGCAATAGCGCGCATACGTTCGTAGTCCCAATCGCGAGAGTAAGCCGAAGCACCACCGATGATAAGTTTCGGTTTGGTTTCGAGGGCAACTTTCTCCATTTGGTCGTAGTCGATAAGACCGGTTTCTTTGTTGATATTGTACGAAACGTGGTTGTAGAGCAAACCCGAAGAGTTAACGGGCGAACCGTGGCTGAGGTGACCGCCGTGATCGAGGTCTAAGCCCATAAAAGTGTCGCCGGGTTTCAAAACGGTCAAAAGCACAGCCATATTAGCCTGTGCGCCTGAGTGGGGTTGAACGTTTACCCATTCGGCGTCGTAAAGTTTTTTAAGACGTTCGATAGCGAGAGTTTCCATTTCGTCAACGAAGTGGCAGCCGCCGTAATAGCGGTGTCCGGGATATCCCTCGGCGTATTTGTTGGTTAGTACCGAACCCATTGCACGCATTACGTTGGCGCTTACAAAGTTTTCGGAAGCAATAAGCTCGATGCCGTTTTTCTGACGGCCGTATTCTTTCTCGATAATGTCGAATACTGCGTTGTCTTGTGCCATATTTATTGATGTGAATATTTAAAACAATGCCGCAAATTTAGAAAAATAGGTTTGTATAATCAATTTTTATAAAAATAATTTTTTGTTAATATAATGTTGGCGTAATAAGTTTTAATTTGCAACCGACAAGCAATCATGAAATGACAATAGACAAAAGCACAAAACGGCGTTGGAAGATGAGGCGGGCGTTCGGACGTTTTTACGAATGGCGTATCCGTCATATTGGCACTACGCAATACCTTATAATGCTTAGCATTATAGTAGGTGCCATAGCTGGGGTTACAGCCGCCGTGCTTAAAACTTTGACGCATCTTATCAGCGGGTTCTTGTCGGGCACTATCAATCCATTGCTCGGTTTCGACGGAAATCTTATTTTTCCATTTGTGGGTATCGCCATTACCGTTGTTTTTATTAAGTTAATATTAAGACAAAACATCAGCGGCGGAATTCCCCGAGTGCTTTACTCCATATCCAAAGAGGAGGCGGTGATAAAGCCTCACAATATGTATTCGTCGGTGATAACTTCCGCAATAACAGTGGGTTTCGGCGGTAGCGCGGGATTGGAGGGACCTACCGTGGTAACAGGCGCGGCAATTGGCTCAAACATAGGTAAGTTTCTGCATCTCAATTTCAAACAGCGACTTTTGATGCTTGGATGTGCCACTGCGGCGGCGTTGGCTGCCATATTCAAAGCCCCGATTACAGGAGTGGTTTTTGTGATGGAAGTGTTTATGCTCGACCTTACAATGAGTTCGCTCGTACCGTTGCTAATTTCTTCGTTAACAGGCGTTTTGATTTCGTATGTGCTATCGGGCAGCAGTCCTGTATATTTTTTCCGCATGACCGACGCCTTTACAAGCAATGATATTCCTTACTATTTACTTCTCGGATTGGTTTGTGGGTTCACATCCATCTATTTTACACGAAGTTACATCTGGCTATCGCAACAATTCCGCAAAATCAACTCCACAGTTTGGAAACTTGTGTGGGGCGCGCTTCTGCTCACAGGAATGATTTATCTATTTCCGTCGCTCTTTGGCGAAGGTTACAACATAATCTCCAATAGTCTCAACGGCGATATCAAACCCATTTACCGCAATAGTATTTTTTCATCGTGGCATAGCGGATGGGGTATGGTGTTGTTGCTCACAGCGTTGACACTTGCCAAACCTCTTGCCACATCTGCCACATTTGCAGCAGGAGGCGTGGGTGGTATTTTTGCTCCTTCACTGTTTGTGGGGGCTACCACGGGACTTCTGCTATCTACTATCCTTACACGACTCGGATTTCATGATATCAATGCAGCCAATTTTGCCCTTGTGGGTATGGCGGGAACAATTGCCGGTGTGCTTCACGCACCTCTCACAGCAGTTTTTCTAATTGCGGAACTTACAGGTGGTTACAAACTTTTTGTGCCGTTGATGATGGTGAGCGTGCTGTCGTATATTTTTACTAAAAAATTCATTACCAATTCGATATACACTTATCAACTTGCCCGCCGCAACGAATTGCTCACTCATCACACCGACAAGAATGTGCTCAACCTGATGAAATTAGAGAAACTCATTGAGACCAATTTTGCAGTGGTTTATCCCGAAGATACGCTCCGTGTGCTTGTGAAAGCGGTGGAGGATACCACTCGTAATATTTTTGCCGTGGTGAGCCGCACCGACAACACCTTTATAGGTATAATCAAAATGGACGACATACGCAAACTGATGTTTCACCCCGAGCAGTACGATAATGTGTTTGTAAAGGATCTCTGTTTCCGACCCGAGTACACTGTACGCATTGACGAAAGTATGGATTCGGTAGCCACTAAATTTTCCACTTCCGATAAATTCAACATTGCCGTGCTCGACGAAAACAACAAGTACATCGGCTTTGTATCTCGCGCAAAGGTGTTCTCAACTTATAGGCGAATGAGCAAACAATTGTCGGAGGATTAAAGTTGAGTGTAGGGGAAGGGTGATTATTAGTTATTCTTTTTCGTAAGTATATTCGTAGTAGATGCCCTCTGCTTGTTCAAATTGAAATATCAATTGTTTGTCATTAAGAGTGACAATATGATAATCGAAGTCAGCGGGTAGACCTTCTATTAGATTTTCCCACGTGCGGCCGCCGTTAATAGATTCTTTCTTGAAATTGACAGTAAGCACTTTTTGGTCGTCGCTAAAATGATAATAGCCTTTCACCATATTCATTTTGCCGTATTTTTTTTGTGCGTCAATTACTTCATTGCCTTTGAAGGTCATTGTAGCACCTATGGATTCGTCTAACATTTTTTTTGTATCGTCAGACAGTTCGTCGTAGTTTTTGCCTGCAATTGTTACTTTTTTACAAGTCCACACACCATCCATCATCTGTCCGCACGATTGTTGGCTGATGGCAACAATCAGAATAGCAATTAGGTATAATATTCTTTTCATCTTAATTGGTTTTTGTTTCTAATATTTGCAAATATAAAAAAAGAATAAGCAACCCGTAAAACTATTTAACACTTTTTAACTAAGTATACTTTTATAAAATGGTAAAGGGTTAAGGTATTTTTTTAAGAATTTAGGATATACAGGATAGGGAAATTTTTTCAGGAAAAATGTGGGCAAAAAAATGCCCCGTTGAAGGACGAGGCAACCTAATGTTTTTCACTACGGAATAATCCTTATTGTGAATTGCTTTCAAATTATGATGCAAATATAATTATAAAAAGTGTGATTGTCAAAATTTTTTTCGTATTTTTGAAAAAAAAAATTTTGACTATGAAAAAAATATTAGGACTCGATTTAGGAACCAACTCAATAGGTTGGGCGGTTGTGGAAGCCGACAATAATGGTGATCCGCAAAATATCATAGGTATGGGAAGTCGTATCATTCCAATGGGCAGTGATAAAATCGACTACGAAAAAGGTGCTGTAATAACCAAAAACGCTGATCGTAGGGAAAAACGTTCTGCCCGGAAGATGAATAAACGTTACAAAATGCGCAGAAACAAGTTGCTTTATATACTATCAAAATTGAATATGTTACCTGAACAATTCCAATTTAAAGATGGTTTTCCCGAAGCAAACAAATTACAGGATTTAGAACTACTCCCTATTTCAAAACAAACGTTGCAACTTAATTCATTAGAACATTATGAATTAAGAGTTAAGGCTTTGTCTGAGAAGATAGAATTAAAAGAATTGGGAAGTATTCTATACAAATACAATCGATTAAGAGGTTATGCCGGTGGCGGAAATGATGAAGATGGTGAAAAAGAAACAAAAAATGATGATGATGACACTTCTGAGGATAAAAAATATGTTACATATATTCAATCATTCCTCATAAAAAGCGTAACTAAATCCGATTCTTCATTTAAAGTAAAAGTTGGAAAAGACAAAGGAAAAGAATTGCCGGTTTTTGATGTTATCGTAAGTGATGCTAATGACAAAGAGTATATAGGAACAACACAATTGCAAAATCTCGAAGATAAAGTAAATACAGAATTTGAACTTGAAATACGCATAAAAAGGACTAAGAAGGGAGAAAATGTTACATTTGCTTTACCTCAAAAAACAAATTGGCGAAAGCAAATGGAAGAAACTGAAAAGATTTTGAAAGAAAAAAAATACTTTCCTTGCCAATTGTTTGTGGAAGATTTAAAGAAAAACAGATGGACCAAAATTAGAAACCGCGTAATACTTCGTCAACAGTATATGAAAGAATTTGATGATGTGTGGGAAACCCAAGCGAAATATTACAACTTCTTAAATGATTGTCCACAAGAAAAACTTGCTGAAATATTAAATTACATTTTCCCAGGACAAAGTGATTCTCAAAAACAATTACGCGAAATTGGATTAAAAAATGGTTTAAAATATATTATAAGAGACCAAGTTATATATTATCAAAGACCCTTAAAAAATCAATCAGATCTTATCGGGAAATGCCAATATGAAAAAGAAGAAAAGGTTATTCCAATCACACATCCTTTGTTTCAAGAATTTAGATGTTGGGATCAAATAAACCGTCTTTACATCACTTCAAAACAAAGCGTTTGGAACGAAAAGAAACATAAAAGTATTGTACAATATACAAATCGTTTCCTGACTGACGACCAAAAAATGCAAATATACGATAGATTACAAACTCAAAAGCAACTAAGTTTTAATGAAGTCGCCAAAATAGTAAAATTAAAAAGTGATAATTCTGAATATTTAAACGGTTTGCATGTAAAGGCAAAAATGATAGGTTGCGATACAAAAATCGCAATCAAAAAACTTATTGGAGATATTTTTAATGAGGATTTTTCCCTTGAAAATATATGGCAGGCAATTTACGATAATGTTCACAACGGGAGCGAATATGATGAAAACAGCGAAAGAGTATGCTCTATTCAAAAAGCATTACCAACATCTATTCCCCAAGGGAAACGAGTTGAATTGGCATTAACTTTGGCTCAAAAAACAAAATTTGTAAGAAAATATGCAAGTTTATCTAAAAAGGCGATTGAGAATATTTTGCCACTAATGCAATTAAATCCCAATAATGTAGCAGAGCATATCAAAGAACAATTCAACTATATTAAGCACTTGATTGAAACAGGTGAAGTTATTGATGGCAATTTACCATCCGACTACATTATTGATTTTGTAAAGGACAATCCAGATGCATTAAATAAAGGTGGATTGATGTATGCTTTTGCTGCATCTTTGGTATATGGTCGTCATACCAAGGAGGATATTACTCCGCAGATTACAAATTATCACGACATTAAGTATGTTGAACGAAATTTAAGAAATCCTATTGTAGAGCAAATACTTAACGAAACAATGCAAATTGTAAAATCGATATGGAAGCAATTTAAATTGAATCCAAACGAACTTGAAATCCGAGTTGAATTGGCACGAGATTTAAAAAACAGTGCGCAAGAACGAGATAAAATTTATAAAGGTCAGATTAAAAATCAAAAAATAAATGAGTCGATAAGAAAGAAACTGATAGAATTGAACCAAGAGGTTAATGATAAAAATATAGAACTTTATAAATTGTGGAGTAAGCAAGAGTATCCGTTTGACAAAAACGGGAAGGAAATAGCGCGTCCAAAATATGCAGATGAAACATCTCCCACGGAAGAAGAAATCCTGAAAATGCGCCTTTGGGAAGAACAGCATTATGTGTCACCTTATACTCTAAAACCAATTCCATTATCGAAATTATTTTCAAAGGAACGACTCTATGACATAGATCATATTATTCCAAAATCTCGATATTTTGACGATTCATTAACGAATAAAGTTGTTTGTGAATCAATTATAAACGAAGATAAAAATAATCGTACAGCATGGGAATACATTTCTCAGCAAAATTCTACGAAGGGAATATGTAGCGTTGAAGATTATTTGTTACATATTAATAAAAGTTTCTTCGGACAAAAGAAGAAAAATCTTTTAGCGGAGAAAATACCTACTAATCCAGTTAGCCGTCAAATGAAAGATACGCAATATATTTCTATTGCTGTAAAAGACGAATTAGCCAAAATAGTGGGGAGCAACAATGTAAAAAGCACTTCGGGCGGCGTTACCGATTTTTTAAGAAGTCGTTGGGGGCTGAAAAAAATGTTTATGGAATTAACGGAGCCCCGTTTTAAACAGATGGAACTTTGGGATTTGGACGAAAATGGAAATCCTAAACACCCGTGGATTACAAAATACTTTGACAAACAAAAGAATAGACATATATACGAAATTAAAGGTTGGAGCAAAAGATTCGACCATAGACATCATGCTATTGACGCTCTGGTGGTTGCTTTATCTAATGAAAAATTTATCAAAAGGTTAAACGATTTGAATAAATATTTTCAAGAAGAATTGGCTAAACATAAAGATTATATTCCAATGGGAGATGCTGAAACATTGGAAGAAGCATTCTTTAACCTTGAAAAAGATAAGCGGGACGAAATAATGAAGGAAATTGAAAGTTCCCGTAAATTTGATACACCAATAGACAATATTGTTTCTATTGTTAAAGATTATCTTCAAACCATGATCGTTTCGCAAAAACCCAAAGATAAGTTAGCAATAAAAAGAGCCAATGGAAACAATCAATTAAAAATCCGTGCCGCTTTACATCAAGAAACTTATTATGGCAAAACTAATGGTAGAGATACAAAAACTATTAGTATTTCAAATTTAAAAGCAAAAGATATATCTCAAATAATTGATAAAGTTTTACAACACGACATCACCGAACATAAAAGACATTACGAGTCTATGAAGGAAGCATTTTCGGGTGAAGGCCTTATTGTGTTTAATGAAACACGTGTTCACAACCGCAAAACACCAGTTTATAAAATTAAAGTATGGTATAGCAACAAAGATAATGAGGAAAGTAAGTTACAAAGATTGTATGACGACAATCCTAACAAATGTGTTATCACAGGCGATAATTATTTGTTTGTTGTAATGGAAGATAATGGAAAAAGAGTTTTCGATATTGCTTCATTATATGATTCGGTTGCCGTGGCAAAAGAAGAAACTACGGGGAAAAACACCAATATTGAGGATATAAAAAGCATAATCTGCAAAGCAATACGTCTACAAGAAAGAAAAATAAAGGGTAAAAAACAGCCTACTCCTGATAAAGTTTTATTCTATCTTCAACAGAATGATTTGGTATATATGCCCAAATCGGAAGACGACGAAGTATTGAAATTCAGTTTGTCAGAATTAAATGATTGGTTATCAGATATTGAAAACAAAAAAGATTTTACAAAAAGGATTTATAGAGTGGTGAAATTTACAGGAACTGATTGCTTCTTTATCCCGAATAATTACGCAAAAGAAATCAGTATACCAAAAGATTTAACGGAAGAGGAGAGAAAAAAACTAAAAGACAAATATCCAGATAAAAAAATACCTAAACAGGAACTGAATTATTCAGAATTTAGTTCATTTGGTAATTGTGTTAAAGTTGTGCCTGACAAAAATTTTATACTTAGTTTACGTGATAAAAAAATAAAGACTCCAAAAATTCAAGATTATTGTGTTAAATTAAAAACAGACTGGTTAGGTAACATTATTGAATTTAATGGAGAAGGCATAAAATAAATGGATGTAAAGAACATATATAGTTCTTCCAATATAATAAAAGTGGGTCTTTGATTCTTTTGGCACACATATTGACGCGGTTAATTAAACCAAACCAAATAATTAACCTTGTCAATATGATCAAACGAACTCTATGTTTCAGCAATCCGGCATACCTGTCGCTGAACAACAGCCAAATGGTGATTAAACTTCCTGGGGCGGCATATAATAAAAAAGTGCCGCCCATTTTTGAAGAAAAAACTACTCAAACCGTCCCGATTGAGGATATAGGCATTGTGGTGTTGGATAATAGACAAGTAACTATTACACAAGGTCTTATAGAAAAACTGTTGGATAATAACACCGCCCTAATCACTTGCGACGGTTCGCATTTGCCTGTGGGTTTGATGCTTCCACTATGTGGACACACCGTGCAGAGCGAACGTTTCCGCGCACAGATAGATGCCTCGTTGCCATTGAAAAAACAACTTTGGCAACAAACCATCAGGCAGAAAATCCTTAATCAAGCGGCGGTGTTAGAAAAAACATCCGGCGACAGCCACAATTGTATGCACGTTTGGGCAAACGAGGTGCGCAGTGGTGACCCTGACAATACCGAAGGGCGAGCCGCCGCATATTATTGGCGAAATTTGTTTAAATCTCATATAGATAACTTTGTTCGCGACCGCGAAGGCGTTGTTCCAAATAGTTTTCTCAATTATGGTTATGCTATACTTCGCGCCGTGATTGCACGTTCGTTAGTTAGTAGCGGATTGTTGCCCACGCTCGGCATTCATCACCACAACCGTTATAATGCTTATTGCCTTGCCGATGATATTATGGAGCCTTATCGCCCATACGTGGACGAATTTGTGTACACCTATTATACATCACATCCCGACAAGATTGAAATTGATAAAGATTTCAAAGCGGAGTTTCTATCTATACCCACGCTCGATGTGGTAATCGATGGCAAACGCAGTCCTTTGATGGTGGCTGCCACCATCACCACAGCATCTCTCTACAAATGTTACGACGGCACTATTCGTAAAATTTCTTATCCCGAAATGATATGCTAAACCGATTAAGCGAATATAGAATTATGTGGGTGTTAGTGATGTTTGACCTTCCTACCGAAACCAAGAAACAGCGAAAGGCGGCTGCCAATTTTCGCAAACAGATTACGGCAGATGGTTTTACAATGTTTCAGTTTTCGATGTATATCCGCCACTGTCCAAGTAGCGAAAATGCGGCGGTGCATATCAAGCGTGTGAAGTCGTTTCTTCCCGAAGAAGGTAAAGTGGGTGTAATGTGTGTTACCGACAAACAATTTGGAGCGATAGAGATTTTTTATGGTCGTAATCCCACCTCTCCCGACAAAGGACCGCAACAACTTGAACTCTTTTAGAAAACAAAAAACCGCCATTTGGCGGTTTTTTCAGTTTTGTCAGAAACACTTTTTTTATTTCTAAAAACGTTGTAACTCTTTGTGTGTCATTTCTTTGCCTGTATTGAGTTGTTTCTGGCGTCACAAAGATAATAATTTGAAAGCAATTCACAACTATGGGCGACACCTTCACCGACGACGAAAGGTTGTTTCTGGCGTCACAAAGATAATAATTTGAAAGCAATTCACAACATGATATCCCTTATAATAAACAATACACAGGTTGTTTCTGGCGTCACAAAGATAATAATTTGAAAGCAATTCACAACTTGCTGGCGCAAAGGATATCAATATTCCTTGTTGTTTCTGGCGTCACAAAGATAATAATTTGAAAGCAATTCACAACAGGATCTTTTACCTTATCTCGCTGTTGCTCGTTGTTTCTGGCGTCACAAAGATAATAATTTGAAAGCAATTCACAACTGTGATAGAGAACACTGCTAACGAGTTTAAGTTGTTTCTGGCGTCACAAAGATAATAATTTGAAAGCAATTCACAACAGAATTGGGCAAAACAATTCAACGCCGAAGGTTGTTTCTGGCGTCACAAAGATAATAATTTGAAAGCAATTCACAACGCACAATCGGCAATGGAGCAAGCGCAAGAAGTTGTTTCTGGCGTCACAAAGATAATAATTTGAAAGCAATTCACAACTGCGGCAAGTGTTATGCTTGTCAGTCCGCTGTTGTTTCTGGCGTCACAAAGATAATAATTTGAAAGCAATTCACAACTAGTTGAATTATAAGCAACCAATGCACCATGTTGTTTCTGGCGTCACAAAGATAATAATTTGAAAGCAATTCACAACTATAAATTATATCACCCTAATCACTTTGCGTTGTTTCTGGCGTCACAAAGATAATAATTTGAAAGCAATTCACAACGGCGATTGTGAGTGAAAATTCGTATGGCTGTTGTTTCTGGCGTCACAAAGATAATAATTTGAAAGCAATTCACAACGGGTAGTCGCCGGTGCACTCGTCGCAAATGGTTGTTTCTGGCGTCACAAAGATAATAATTTGAAAGCAATTCACAACGTCAGTTTTCTTTCCCTCTCGATTAATGTGTTGTTTCTGGCGTCACAAAGATAATAATTTGAAAGCAATTCACAACTCTCAACCTTGTATGCAAAAATTTGAGTCTGTTGTTTCTGGCGTCACAAAGATAATAATTTGAAAGCAATTCACAACACAGTCATCATAAACGGCGGTAAGGCATTCGTTGTTTCTGGCGTCACAAAGATAATAATTTGAAAGCAATTCACAACTACCTCAAAGGTTGTTAACGTTTGAAGTTGTTGTTTCTGGCGTCACAAAGATAATAATTTGAAAGCAATTCACAACTTAATCGTGTGATATTTGTTGGAAAATTTAGTTGTTTCTGGCGTCACAAAGATAATAATTTGAAAGCAATTCACAACTGCGTAGAGGTATTATTATTTTTGGTTCTAGTTGTTTCTGGCGTCACAAAGATAATAATTTGAAAGCAATTCACAACGTTATCAGAATTTCAGTAAAGATTATTTTGTTGTTTCTGGCGTCACAAAGATAATAATTTGAAAGCAATTCACAACGCCGTATAATTAAATGTAATTGATACCGAAGTTGTTTCTGGCGTCACAAAGATAATAATTTGAAAGCAATTCACAACTGCTTTATCGCCTTGCCGTGTTGTCGGTCTGTTGTTTCTGGCGTCACAAAGATAATAATTTGAAAGCAATTCACAACTTTTGTAGTCTGCGATGCGTTTGTCGTTCTGTTGTTTCTGACGTCACAAAGATAATAATTTGAAAGCAATTCACAACTTAACGCCTACCCACTTTTGCGCTTCGGTGTTGTTTCTGACGTCACAAAGATAATAATTTGAAAGCAATTCACAACGTTTCTCTATCAGATTGTAAAAAAAGAGATGTTGTTTCTGACGTCACAAAGATAATAATTTGAAAGCAATTCACAACTAAGTATAAACTTGTTAAGTTGTTCCTGCCGTCACAAAAATAATAATTTGGAGAAAAAATACAATGGTAGCTTATTGTTTTTTCTGGTGGAGGTATTTAGCAAGAATATTTTTGCAAAATTCAAGTTATTATTGTATATTTGCAAATTGTTAAAACCATTTATCATTTAGCGTTATGGAAAATACAGAAACTACAACAGGTACTACCAAAAAACGGATTTCGAGAACAATGAGATGGGCTTTGGCTCATCCAGGAATTATCTACGAGGTAACAGATCCCGAATTGAGAGCATTACTTTGTAATTATAGAAATAAGGATAAGAATAAGGAGAAAGAAACCGTAAAAGAGGAAGATAATGCAACGGTTGATGCTTGATACGTGCGTTGTGGTTGATATGTTGGTCAATGCCGCTGGTTTCGACAAAGATGTGTCAGCCATTTTGGAAGACCCTACCTATGTGCTATGCGCAAGTTTTGAAACTATGCGTGAATTGGTTGTGCTGTTCAACAACAAAAAAATACGTTCACGACAATGGAAAACTGCTGAAGATGTTATTCGTATGGTGGAAAATGATTTGGAGATTGAATTTCTACCATTGCGCGACCATGTAGGCTACACGTATTCACGCCTACAACTTAATGAAGCGTTGAATCATTATGATCCGAGCGACCATATTATCATTTCTCACGCCATTACAGAGCATATTCCTTTGTTGTCGAGCGACAAAAAATTCTCTTTTTATCGTCAACAAGGTCTGGAACTTATAGAATATTAGATTTTCCTTTTTATTAAACTCGCTTTTTGAAAATAAAGCGGCTTATATTTGCAAATTTTACGATTTTGTGAAAGAAAAGGGGGTGGATTCGTGCAGAAAAGTCATTTAACAACGAATTAAACTAATAAAACGAATTTATTTTTTATCCTTAAACACGCTTCAATGTGCATGATCCAGTGTCTTGAAAATGGCATTTGAATAAGACCGCGTACATCTTTATTGCACCAATAATCAATTAACCAAACGGCATTTTCATCTGAACTGACAACTCCCAAAGATTTAAGTTTTTCTTTGCGGTATTCTGTTACATTGTTCTTGAGATTATTATATGTCAAATTGCGTATTATATCTTCTGTACTCTTCTTTACATCAGCGCTATAAGAATATAGTTCATCTAAATTTAAATGCTTTGTAAAATTTGAGATTTGTTCTTTAATGAGTTCATTCCCTGTTGTGATTATCGGAGAGTTAATACGGTTTTGATAGTTTCCTGAAAAGAACACTTCTTCATCACCGTTGATGAGAGTGTGAGCAACGATATCCTCAATTCGGAAAATATGCCAAATAGAATATGCAATATTTTTGCAGTGATACCCGTCAGCATTCATAAAAGGCATAGAATCAAAATCTTCTCTTTTTAGTTTTTCTCTAAATGAAAGAAGCGTGTTCATTAGATCATTGCGCAAATCGAAAAGGACTTTTTTGCCTTGTTCTAAAGTGTCTGCCTTTTTGATTAACGACTGAATCCTCTTATTTTGTTCCGACCATTCCCTGTTCATATCTGTTGCTTATGTTGTTTTTGATGGTGCGAAATTATAAAATTGAACACAAATCACAACCAAATAATCATAAATGAATAATCAATTAATTAATTATAAATCTTTAAATTCATAAAATTATGGCAAAAGGTAATATATAGAATATCATACAGCGGCTGACAGGTCAGTATTCTTTGATGCGAAAAAACAAGAATATAGAGACATAATAACAAAGAAAACAGGTTTCAGATTTAGATAACAATTTTAAAACAAAACTACCTACTCTGTCGTATAAAAATTCATACATTTAATAATATGAGTAAAAACATAAAACCATCTGAATACTGTAGATTCTTCAAAGGAGAAGAATCTTGTCCACCTAATACTGATGAAGATTGTTGGTTTTGGGAGCAATTAGTATCAAGTTATATCCATGATATTTCTGATGAAAATGATTTTCTTGGTTGGATATGGGAATATATGGCAAAATGGAGACCCGATGATTGCGATATTAATTATGAAAATTATCTAAAGAAGAGAAAGCATGCCATCTAATCTACAGTTGTGTCTGACGACACAAAGATATTAATTTGAAAGTTTGTACGAATAATATTTTAAATTTTGTTTTAACTGATTATTTTTTTAAATTTGTAGCGAAATATGAAACGCGAAAGAACCATATCAGCCTACGGGACATTCTCCACACCTAACAGCGAAATAGAGATGGCAATTAAACTTAAAAAAGAGTATTATGCAGAAGAACAACAAGATATTAAGCGTTGACGATATGATGGATTTACGTTTTGGCAAGGTTGGAACACCTGAACGCAAAGCGTTTCGCGAGGAGGCATATAATTATTGTGTAGGACAATTAATCTGTGATGCTCGAAAGCCTGAAAAGTCGCAATCGTTGTCGTTAGGGTAATCCAACCTTCATATTAAACCGATTTTACCCCTCCATCCTCAACAGTTTAATCCACTTCCTTTGCCTATGGGCATAGAAACATTTTGCCCAGAGATAGATGAAGATTGTTTTCCATCCGGCGTCTATATCAACTTTGTCGGTATAGCGGCAACGGTTGCCCGGCAATTCTTCGAGAATGATTTCGTGATTCCATGTGGGGACATGCTTATTGCCTTCATGTGTATAGATGCCTTCTTCTAATCCAAATCTGATAACATTGATTGTGTGTGTGCCAAAGGGGATAAAACCAAACAGACGAAACTTAAAGTGTGATGTGCTTCCAACCTCCCACAACATGCTATCGGAGCCGTTTAATGGCGTAAATGTGGCATACGGAGATGCTATATATTGTAGTGTTTTTAGTTGCAATAGCATAGTAAACACACTTTTTTTGCTTGCAGGAAATATGCTTGTTTTATTTACTGTTTTCATTGGGTTGTTTCAAGATTGCGTTGCTACAATTTAGTTATTCCCTCACAAACGGCTCAATATATTCTTGTATAAAATCAACTCTATCAAATATTGTTGGTTTGAAATAGGATGCTACGGATATTACAATGTTGTTTTGAGGGTTGATGTAGATAACATTGCCACTATTGCCTATGGCAGAATAAATGTTCTTTTCTTTGTCAATTCCCCACCATAAATAACCATAGTCCATGCCTCGAAAGTATTTGCTTTCTACTTTATGGAATGTGGTCATTTCTTTTATCCATTTTGAAGATATTATTTGCTTGCCGTTATAATGCCCGTTGTTTAAACATAGAAGTCCAATTTTTGCCATATCTTCTGCCGACATACATAATCCATATCCGGGAGCGCCTAATCCATCCGGGTCGCAGAACCATACATTTCCTTTTGGCGTTTTTTCAATGGTAAAGGCTTTGTGTTCTTCGGCGGTTTTTGCATAATAGTTTTTGTGTTGCTTTATTCCTAACGGTGCAAATAAATATTCATTAGCATAATCTACCGTTTTGGTATTTGTGGCTTTATAGAGTATTCCGGAGAGTATATGAAGACATACTGTTTGGTAATTAAACTCGTCGGTTAATCCTTTTCTCCCTCCCAAAAAGTCAAGAGAAGAGTAGGTCCAATTATCGCTTGAACAAACTTTTGACCACGGATCGCCTTTACATTTATATGGCGCTCGCATGGTTAATAAATGTTTGATGGTAACATCATATATTGTTTTTTCTCCGCGTTTTACTTTATAGTCAGGGAAATAATCTAATACTTTATCATCAACACTGTTGATTTCTCCTTTGTTGATGGCTATGCCAATGAGTAATGCCATAATGCTTTTGGTGGCTGACATTATGTGAACACAATCGTCTTCTTTGTAATTGTTCCAAGTATCAGAATATACTTTTTTATTATCTTTGTATGCAACTACTTGACATATATTAGGTTGCTGTTCGGCGATGAGGTTGTGCAATTCTATTTTATTCATAAATCACTAGTTTTTCTAATGATTCAAAGATAATATTTATCCAAATATTAGTTGTCTAAATCTGCATTTTTTTTGCAGATTTAGACAACCTATCTGAGATTACCTGTCTAAATCTGCATTTTTTTTGCAGATTTAGACAACCTATTTTTGTATGTTGTTGAAAATCAAATGAATCTTTGTGTTTTTCTTACCTAAAAATTGTGCCAGTCGGTGATGCTAAGTTCTTCATCTATAACGCCGTATGCGCCGCATAGGATTTGGTTGTCGAAACTGTCGGAACACTGGAACGAAATCTCGCCGTCGTCGAGAGTGAGATACTCGGGAATGACGCCGGCAATAAAACGGTCGAAATTAAACATAGGAAAGAACGATCGTAGAAGGCTCTCCACGTGACCCTTGGGCACAGTGCCGTCGTTGGGCGCTTCAAGGTAGGGGGCAAGAGTGTTGAGTCCGTCACGTACAGGATTGTAAATTTCTGCGATGTCCTCCTCGTTGCCATAACGGAGATTCTCCTCGATAAACAATTCGTCGATAATCATAAAGTTGATTTCGGCGTCGTTCATATCGGTGAAGGCGTAGAGCAGGAATGTGCCGTTGATGTTGGCGATGTTTTTTTCTATCTTGCGGACAAGTTTGTTGAAATAACGGTTGAGAAACTCGATAATCTCATCGTCGGTGCAGTCCCCGTCGAAATGGTCGTCCACGATGTCCCAATCCCTTATATCCTCCAAAGTATCGGTGATTTCAATCTTTGCGCTTGTAAAGTTGCCGATATAGCCGAGGTTGATGTTTCCCGATACCTTTAATTCGCCATCTTGCTGATAGATTTTGATTTTTGACTTGGTTTTGCTTTTGTCGGCTGATTGTTCAAAGCCCTTTAAATTCAGGTCGACGCCATACTCCGGCCCTAACTCTTCGCAAAGAAGGTTGTAAGCCTTTTTGGCCTTGGCCTTGAACTCGGTGATTTGCGATTTGTTCCACAGCAGTTTTCCGTTGGCATTCTCATAGTCGAAAGCCGTCTGGTAAGCGTCGGTAAGTTCGTCGAGCGAGTTTTTTAAAGGTTGAGAGATAGGCAGATCCCAAGTTCCGATAGGATCGCTTTTGAATTTTTCTTTGGCATCCTCGTTGGCGCTCCAAACGCAAACGGCATTGCCCCATTCAAACATAAATTCCAGCTTGTATTTTGGACTGGACTGAGGTGTAGATGATTTTTTTGCCATATTGATAGTTTTTTTTTGCAAATATGAGGCTAAATATTTGGATATACAAGAGGGTGGGGGGAAATTATTGGAGTGTTATTTTGCGTTATCAGATGTTTTGTGTATTTTCGCATCCGACATAATGATATGACATAAAACTAAACACTCCAAAACTAAGCAATTATGAAAAAGTATCTACTCCTTATATTTCTTGTCCTTTTTTCATTCTCTGCAATTCATGCGCAGACAGAATGGAAATTGTCTGATGATGGTACTTTGACTATATCAGGAAAAGGAGATATGCCTGATTATATTTATGTAGGTTCTTATGAGGCAACTCTTAAAATAGCTCCCTGGTATTCTCAAAAAAATATAATCAAGAAAGTTGTAATAGAAGATGGCGTGACGAGTATCGGGAATGAGGCTTTCTTATTCTGCGATAGTATCACCTCTATCACAATTCCTAACTCTGTGACGAATATCGGTAAAAATGCTTTCGGAAACTGTTTAAACCTCACCTCTATCACAATTCCTAACTCTGTGACAAGAATTGGTTCTGGTGCTTTCTTGAATTGCCCAGGTCTCACCTCTGTCACTATCCCTAACTCTGTGACAAGAATTGAAGATTTTACTTTCTGGGTATGCACAAGTCTCACCTCTGTCATAATCCCCGACTCGGTTACGAGTATTGGTGAACAAGCTTTCTCTCGTTGCTCAGCTCTTACCTCAATCAAAATCCCTGACTCCGTAAAGAGTATTGGAGATGGAGCATTCTTATGGTGTAAAGCTCTCACATCAATCACAATTCCAGACTCTGTGACGAGTATTGGAAATGAAACGTTCTATCGTTGCTCAAGTCTCCCCTCAATCACAATCCCAAACTCTGTGACGAGTATTGGAGACAATGCTTTCGGATATTGCTCAAGTCTTACCTCAATCACTATCCCAAACTCTGTGACGAGTATTGGAGAATACGCTTTCGAAGGTTGCGAAGCTCTCACCTCGATAATTATAGAAAACGGAAATACAAAGTACGACAGCAGAGACAATTGTAATGCCATAATAGAAACGAAATCCAATACTTTGATTCGCGGATGTATGAATACCATTATCCCTAACTCTGTAACGAGTATTGAAGAAGAGGCTTTCTCAGGTTGCTCAAGCCTTAAGTCAATCACAATTCCTAGTTCTGTAACGGAGATTGGAGATTCTGCGTTTATTCGCTGCTCAAGTCTTAAGTCAATCACAATCCCCAATTCTGTAACGAAAATTGGAGAAGAGGCTTTCCATGGCTGCTCAAGTCTTAAGTCAATCACAATTCCTAGTTCTGTAACGGAGATTGGAGATCATGCTTTCGAGGATTGTTCAAATCTCACCTCAATAACTTTTGAAGGAAGTACACCTTATGTGGCCGGGACAGACTTTGAAGGTGTAAATAAATCTATCCCCATATATGTTCCGGCTGATTGCATAGAGGAATATAAGGAAGCATTAGGAGATTATTTCGAAGAGTCATCCATACAAGCATTACAAAACTAAGCAATTATGAAAAAGTATATTCTTATAATTTTCGCCCTGTTTTCATTCTCTGCAATTCATGCGCAGATAGAATGGAGTCTGTCAGAGGATAGTGTTTTGACCATATCAGGAACGGGAGATATACCTGATTGTGGATATGTTTATGAACCCTTAACTTTAAAAGAAGCTCCTTGGTATTCTCAAAAAGATAAAATCAAGAAGGTTGTAATAGAAGATGGTGTGACAAGTATTGGAGAATGGGTTTTTCATAGCTATTATAACCTCACCTCTGTCACTATACCTAACTCCGTAACGAGAATTGGACAAGAAGCGTTCGTTTGTTGCACAAGTCTCAAATCTATCATTATTCCTAACTCCGTGACGAACATTGGGAATGCTGCTTTTAGTGAATGCACAAGTCTCAAATCTATCATTATCCCTAATTCTGTGACGAGTATAGGAAACTATGTATTCTTTGATTGCGATAGTCTCACCTCAGTCACAATCCCGAACTCCGTTACGAGTATTGGAAATTATGCTTTCACTAATTGCAAAAGTCTCACCTCAATCACAATTCCTAACTCCGTGACGAGTATTGGAGATATGGCTTTCGGGAAATGCTCAAGCCTCACCTCTGTCACAATCCCTAACTCTGTGACAAGTATTGGAAGTACTGCTTTCTGGAATTGCTCAGAGCTTGAATCAATCACAATCCCTAACTCTGTGACGAGTATTGGAGGGGGTGCTTTCGCTAGTTGTAAAGGTCTCACCTCAATAACTTTTGAGGGAAGCAAGCCTCCGAAGTTTGAGAAAAATACTTTTGAGAAAATCAATAAATCTATCCCTGTATATGTTCCGGCTAATAGTATAAAGGCGTATAGTAAGGCATTAAAAGGTTATTTCGAAGAATCATCCATACAAGCATTACAACGATAATGATGAAGGCAAGACACAGAGTTTTTACCAACACTCTTCTGCACTACAATTTATACTGCATAAAGTTATGATTTTTTACAAAACCGAAATTGGTGTAAAGTAACACTCCCATATCCGAAGCCGTTATCTGAACAGTGCCGCAACCCTGTTTCCTTGCGTCTTCAACCACTAACGACAACAGTTTTTTTGCGATGCCTTGCCGTCGGTACAATTTGTCGGTAAACATACTTGATAGAAGTGCTATCTTTCCGCTCGGACATCCAAAATACGGCGGCTTTTCCACAATTGATATTCCGCTTGTTCCGATTATTTTATCATTATCCAGAGCAATCCAAGAAAAAAATGTTCCGTCAGCAATATGACGTAGGTAGTAGCCTTTCAGCGCAGGTCTCAGGTCAATATCCTCTTTTGCACCCTCTTCACGAAGTTGGTTGATTCTCATTGAGATAAAAGTATCCAACTCTTTATCCGATAATCTTCTGTAAGCAATTTCCATAAATGTATCCCTGTTTTTAAGAAGTTCGTTTAAAACACCCTCCGGAGTGCGGTTGGCTACACTCTCTTTCCGAAAATTTCACAAACCAAAAATCTCTCTCCGTTTTCGTAGAGCCTGACGTTTTCCCAATGGAATGAGTCGGAGGTGATGTCGGAGAATATCCAATAGGCATCTTTTTCGGAATGAACCTTACCAACGAGTTTGTCGCCCTGCTTGGTGAAGGTGAGTCTTTTCATAGCGTGGTCGCAGGTGTATACCACATCGTAGCAACCTTCTGCCTTGTTGAACATTCTGAACGATGATCCATATTCGCCGTCGGGCTGAGGGGCGGTTTCTTTGGTGGCTCTTGACGGAAAAATGAAGATGTCTTGTATGCCTGTTCCCTCCAATATTCTGCGAAACAGCCATTCTCCCTTTACGTGGCGTTTGTGTCCTTTGGTAGGTTCGTCGTAGTAGTCACAGTCCCAGTCGCCTAACAACGGGGCAAACCAATCGTATTCGTCTGGTATTCTGTCGGTTTTGTTGCTTAATAATGCGTTTATGAAATTGTCCATTGGTATTATCTTGTTGTTTTGTTATGGGGCAAAGATAATAATTTGAAAGCAATTCTCACCACTTCCACGCTATTATATAATGAATCCGTGAACATATTTTTGTAAGAAATTTGGAAAAATGTGTGTCACTGGGTCAAAAAACTTAGGAAAAATGTGTGTCTGAGGGTTGAAAATGTTAGGAAAAATGTGTAAATTTGTGCCGTAAACATTAGGAAAAATGTGTAAATAACTTTATAATATTTTGATTATGAATCTATTAAAACGAAAAGTGGATTTGATGCTCAAAAACTGGAAACAAAATCCCGACAAAATGCCCCTGATTATAAAGGGTGCGCGACAAATAGGAAAGACTGAATCCATTACGGCATTTGCAAAAAGCAACTACAAAAGTGCTGTCATAATCAATTTTGCCATTCAGATAGAATACAGGGCTATTTTCAACAATGGCTACACTGTTGACAATATCATTAAGTCGATTTCACTCCTTAATCCCGACTTGAAGTTTCCCGAAAAAGAAACTCTTATTTTTTTTGACGAGATGCAGGAATGTTCGGCGTGCGCCACGTCGCTCAAAGCCTTCAAAATTGACGGACGTTACGATGTGATATGCTCAGGTTCGCTTATGGGCGTAAATTACAGCGAGATAGAATCAAACAGCGTGGGCTACAAAGAGGAGTATGAGATGCACTCTATGGATTTTGAGGAGTTTCTATGGGCAAACGGCTATCACGATAGTCAAATAGAAGATTTGTTCTTGAAAATGAAGAACTTAATCCCGCTTTCGGATATCGAGATGAAAGTGTTTGGCGGACTTTTTTATGATTACATAATCACTGGCGGAATGCCTGCGGTGGTAAGAGAATATGTTGTCAACAAGAATTTCAGCGGGACACTAAAACTACAACAAAACCTTTTGCTTGACTATCAGGAAGATATAACAAAATATGCCATTGGACTCGACAAAGGGCGTGTGCGCAACGCCTTCAACCATATAGCGGTATTTTTGGCAAAAGAAAACAAGAAGTTTCAGATAACCAAAATCGCCCGCAACGCCCGCAGCCGCGACTACATAGGCGTGGTAGACTGGCTTCACGATGCAGGAATAATCAATGTGTGCTATTGTCTCGAAACCCTTTCGTTGCCGCTCAAAGGCAATTACAATCCGTCGATTTATAAAATATATTTCAAAGATACGGGATTGCTCACCGCATCGCTCGACAAGGAGGCGCAGTACGACCTCCGTGCCAACCGCAATTTCAATACTTACAAGGGTGCAATTTTTGAAAACATTGTTGGCGATATGCTCGTGAAACAGGGTTACGACCTCTATTTTTACAAAAACGAAAAATCAACCATCGAAATGGATTTTTTCGTCAGGGATGCATCATCGCTGATTCCGATAGAGGTGAAAGCCTCCGACAATTCTACCAAGAGTCTCAACAAACTCACCGATCCTGACAAATACCCCGAAATCAAATTCGGTATTAAACTCTGCAACAAGAACGTCGGCTTCAACGGCAAATTCTACACCTTCCCGTACTTCCTGACATTTTTGATGCGGAGGTTTTTGGAGGTTGTCTAAATCTGCATTTTTATTGCATATTTAGACAACCTATTTTTGTATGTTGTTGAAAATCAAATGAATCTTTGTGTGTATATTGCCTAAAAATTATGCCAATCGGTGATGCTAAGTTCTTCATCTATAACGCCGTATGCACCGCACAAGATTTCGTTGTCAAAATTGTCGGAGCATTGGAATGATATTCCACCGTTTAGTTCAAAATAATTACTGATACCACACCTCTGAGATATTACATCTATTTGTATAACCCGATTTTATTTTGTGTATAATCACTGTTTCAGAGTCTTCGATAAATATTGCCTCGTCGTATTGCTGGACTATGGCATATTCAATATCATCCTGTTTGTCTTCTGAAATGATATCTGCTATTTTTTTATGTGCTAAATAGTTGCCTTGTAGTTTATTTGCTATATCAAAGTGCTCAGGCTTGTAATAAATCAAAGTTTTCCACATATAAAATTCTCCGTTACGACAAATGCAGACTTACTTATCCATTACCTCCCACAAATTTAAAACTTTATAATTATTGGCATCCCAACATATATTTTTGTATTGTGTGGGATTAACTATCAGTTGCTGCCAATTTTCCTTTTTTAGTTCGGGGTTGAATGGACATTTGCGGCGGGCATCTTTGTATGCCTTTACCACCATTTCTTTGTTTTCTAAAACCCAACAAAAATAGTCGCTGCCAACATATTTCTGATGCGTGTGTCCGTGTATGTTAATGAATTGATTGTTAGATAGAAAAACAGGTTCGTGACTTAGAATGTATCTTTGGTTTATCAGCACAGGATAATCGTAAATATAATCAAAACCAAGATTCATAATTGTTTGGATAAATGGCCTGTCGTGATTGCCCAAAACAAGGTTCAGCCTGCGGTGTTTGCCTTTCATTATTTTTACAAATTCTTGCAAAAGTGATAAATCTTTGTTTGTGAGCGTAGGACCAAAATATATGTCACCTAAATTCCACAGTATCACATCGTTGTCGTCGGGAATCTGTTGGTTTATTGAGTTGACAATATCCCAACTCATTTGTATTGCTTTTGTGCGGCTAAACGGTTGGTATTCGGTGCGTTCGGCATTTTTAATAATCCTTTCGTGCAGCAAATGCAGGTCGCTTGTAATGTATTCTTTTTTCATAGGTTTTGATGTTTATTAATTGATTGTTGGGTAGATTACTAATTTGTTAGTTCCCTCAAAACCGCATCCGTACCGCCCGCAGCGAGGAGTTTTGTGCCGAGAGTTGAGGCGTTGTGCCTGATTTCGTGAGAGTTGATGAGGTGGGTGCTGACATTTAAAAAGCGGTCGGTTGCAAGGTCGTTTGGCGAGAGGATTGCCCCTGCATTGTTGTCGGCAATGCTTTGGGCGTTGTATTTTCGTTCAAACACTTTGCCGGGCAATATTATTTGCGGTACACCGTGTATAAGTCCGTCTATCACACTGTTTTGACCTCCGTGGTTGATAAACAGCACAGCCTCGTGGAGCAAGGTGTCGAAATTCCAAAACTTGGCGATGTGGATGTTGCCGATGTCGTTTTTTTCAAATGCTTTTGATGCCATAAATACTTCATATTCACTGTCGCCGAAGTTTTTTATCAATGAATTTAACATCTTTTTTGGCGAAATTGTTCCGTTACCCATATAAACGAGGATTTTGTCGCGCTTTTTTTCGGCGTTTTGTATGCGCTTGAATGTGCCGCAGAATGTAACGTTGTCTCTCTTTATAGGTTCGAGTTCGGGGATGCTTGGGCATATCAGTTTGTCCGCAAAATCAATCAGTTGCAACGCCGATTCCACCTGCGGCAACCCATATTCTTGTAGCAATTTGTTGAGTTCGCGCGATAGTTTAGGATTGTTGGCGAAATCGTGCTGCGTGGGGTAACTTGTTGTGGCAAAGAGTTTTTTGCCTTCTATTTTGGCAGCAATTATGGCTGATACGTTAAATTCGCTGTAAACCACGTCGGGTTTAAAATCCTTAATGGCTTTGCGGATGTTTTCAACACTGTGTTTCAGATATTTATAATCAATATTTCCGGTAAAATACAGCACTTGGTCAAAACTTTTCACCTCTTTCCGTGCAGATATTCCGAGTTTTTGCACAATGGGGAAGAGCCTTTTGGCAATCACCTTTGGAAGTCCCAATGGCATTGGCACTTCTAAAAAATAGTTTTTTATGCCGCTGATTTGCTTGTAGTTGACATCCACGGCGAGGCACGTGGCAACCTCCATTCCAGCGTTTTTGAACGCCGTTGCCAGCGTTCTGCATCTCCCCGACGGTCCGCCCGTCTCTGCCATTGCCGCCATTGCTGTGAGTAGGATTTTCATAGTTGGTTGGTGATTAATATTGTGATTTTCAGCTCAGCACATCCACACCGTTGAGTCGGCACTAATCCGATGGTTTTGCCTTATATTCTTTGGCTATCATAATAGATCGGTTGAGTTTGTCAATAAACCACTGTTTGTCAGGAAGATATGTGGTGTATTGGCCGACCTTAATATTATCTTCGTCCAACATCAGCAATTCAATATGTTCGGTGTTGCCTTCGCTGCAAAGGAGCAATCCTATTGGTGGATTTTCACCGGGTTGCATATCGTATCTCTGCATATATTTGAGGTAGAGTTCCATTTGTCCTTTGTATTCAGGTTTGAATTTCCCAAGTTTCAAATCTATGGCAACAAGACATTTTAGTTTTCGATGATAAAAAAGCAAATCAAGATAATAATCGGTGCCATCGATTGTAAAACGTTTCTGCCGTTCGAGGAATGCGAATCCTTGACCTAATTCCAAAATGAACCTTTCCAATTGCTGAGAAATGGCATCTTCTAATTCGTTTTCAGAATAATATCCGCTTAAACCCAAAAAATCCAAAACGTATGAACTTTTTAGAACAATATCGGCGTCAATATGCTTGGGCGAAACGGTTTCCAACTTTTTTACAATTTCACTATCGGGCTTGGCTGCAATAAGAGAGCGTTCAAATGTCATCTCGTCCTGTTTGGTTTGCAACTTTTTAACGCTCCAATGTTCTGCGATGCTCATTTGTTGGTAAAACAAACGTTTTGTGTCATTGTCGATTGTAATGAGTTCTATAAAATGACTCCAAGTCAATGTTTGCGATAGTGTCGCAAACATTGACTCGTCGCAATAAATGCGTGCAACTTTCATCATTCGCGACAATGCCGAATAAGTGAAACCTTTGCCATATCGTTCGGTTAATTTTTGCGACAGTGTCGCAAGAATTTTTTGACCGTATGCAGAGTATGGTTGATAATTGAGTTCGTTGATTATGTATCTACCTACATTCCAATATGTTATGCTTGTTTGCGCATTAACATAAACTGCAACTTGATGTCTCGCATTGTCTATTATCTTGACAACGCCATTGTATAAGTGATTGCTTATTTGCTCAATCTGTTTTATGTCAACTAATTTATCTGCCATTTTTGTGTAATGTCGTTGAACCAATGGTCGAGAACAATGCAAAGATAATAAAAATATCATTTCAACACAATAACCTAATCATTTCTTCTTTTTTTTCCTATCTTTGCCAAAAACAAAAATCTTAAAATTATGCTTAGGTTTGTATTTACATTGATTATAACTATGTTAACATCAACATTATTGGCTCAGGGCGTGGTGGACGTGCATAGCCACATCATTACGCAGGATTTTGTGAAGTCGCTTTCGGACGAAAGCCGACTTATGGACGAGGGTTTCCCGCTGCCAAAATACGACGTGGAATCGCACCTCAAATGGATGGACGAGGCAGGCGTAAAGACCTCTGTGCTTACTTTGGCTGCCCCTCAACCGTCGTCGGTAAGGGTGGTTCGCCGTTTCAATTTGGAGGCGTCGAAAATCAAGCAAGAGCACCCCGACCGTTTCCTTTTTTGCGCAGCATTGCCGCTGCCGGATATTGACGCCGCTATCAAAGAGGCAATTGTTGCGCTTGATTACTTGAAAGCCGACGGCGTGAAATTGGCTACAAATGTTGATGGTCAGTACCTTGGTGCGCCCGAACTTGACACGCTTTTTGCCGTTTTGAATGAGCGAAATGCCGTTGTTATTCTTCATCCTCACCGCCCCGAACCTGTCAATAAACAGGTGATGCAACAAACGCCGCTCGCTATGCAGGAATACCTTTCGGAAACCACACGCGCCGTGTCTAATATGATTACTCGCAATGTGTTGGCGCGTTATCCCAATGTAAAAATTGTGGTTCCGCATTGTGGAGCGTATTTGCCGTTGGCTGTTCCGCGTATGAAATCCTTGACGCCCGTTATGCAGGCAAACAAGATGGTGGGCGCTATCGATTGGGATGCTAATCTTGCCTCGCTCTATTACGACCTTGCCGGCGCTCATTCGCCAGAGGTGATACGTATGATGCTTACTATCACCACTCCCGACCATATTCTCTATGGCTCCGACTATCCATACGTTGCCCCGCAGGTGCTTTCTTCCGGACTTCAACGTATGAAAAAATACCTTACCGAAGAGCCTGACCTTGCGCCTTTTAGGGAGATGTTTTTGCACAAAAACGCTGAATTTTTGTTCGGACTATCCAACGAAAAGCCTTCTGCCGATGTGGCGAGTGGCAAAATGATTGTCCGCATTGCCGAAATCGAGGTTTATCCTCAGTATCTTACTGAGTATCTTGAATTTGCCAACGAGGTTGACCGTCTGAGCGTTGAGCGCGAGCCGGGCGTTATCTGCCTGTTTCCGATGCAGAGTGCCGACAACCCAACTCAAATCCGTATTCTCGAAATTTACGCCTCCGATTCCGCCTACCAAGCGCACCTCAAAACCGACCATTTCCTCAAATACAAGCAAGGCACGCTCAAAATGGTTAAAAGCCTCAACCTACCCACAATGCAGCCGTTGGATGCGGAAACTATGAAACTGATTTTTAAGAAAATTCCAATCTCAACACAGCCATAGGTTTTTCCATACCCGAAAGGTCCGAATCAACGCAGGTTTCGCCGGTGGCTACAAAGCCGCATTTCTGCATAACGCGACCCGAGGCGGGATTGTCAACAAAGTGGCTACTAACGAGCGACTTATAATCGCTGACGGCGCGGATGTGTTTAATCATTAGATTAAGTGCCTCGGTGCAAATGCCTTTGTTCCAATACGGTTTGCCAACCCAATAACCCACGAGCGGTTCGTTTGGGCGCGATGGAAGAGTGGATGTGTAATTGGTCATATATCCGATAGAGCCGATTGGTTCGCCAGTTTCGCGGAGGATGATAGCCCACGTGGTGTCGTTCATCAAGATATTGCGCAAAACCTCTGTGCTGTCCTCAATGCTCTTGTGGGGCGGCCACCCTGCACGAGTGCCAATATCGGGGTCGGAAGCGTATTTGTAGAGTGCCTCCACATCGTCCTCACGCCACGGACGGAGAAGGATGCGGTTGGTATGGAGTTCCCATTTTGCCATCGAAACCCACGAAACGCCGTTGTCGAAATGTTCTGTTTTGAAAGTCCTGAACCCTTCGCGCTCGTAAAATGTGTAAGTGCTTGTGATGTCGGAAGTTGTTTCGAGCCAAACGCGGTTGTGCGGCAATACCTCCTGAATTTTGTGGAGCAACTCTTTTGCATATCCATTGCGCTGATATTCAGGTAAAACCATCAACCGTCCGATAAATAGCGACCCGTCTTCCACCTTGCCCCTCACCGAGCCGACAATCTTGCCATTGTCTGCCACCATTTTGAGCACGGTATATTTAGGAAACTCTTCGAGAGCCGTTTCGATAGTTTCGGTGATATTAGGTGCGTCGAGCCAATTAAGCACTTCACCCACAGGCAAAAACGCCTTATGTTGCAGTTCCAAAATTTCAGGAACATCGTTGATGGTTGCAGTTTGGATTTGCATAATGTATTTATTTTCTGCAAAGTTAGCAAAAATATTTTGAAAAATGATGGCGGTGTGGAAAAAGTTTGGTATATTTGCCATCGTTAACGTAAAAAATGAAAATACGAAACAGAAATAACGTAAATTATTAACATACAAAGCATTGACTATTATTCACATTCAAAACAAAAGCGTCGCAAACTCTTGATTTTGAATCGGAAGTAATAAAAGCAATTCACGGGCGCATTGTGTCGTCCTCGTTGTCATATATAAAGTTAATGCTCGCACCGCGTAAGGTGTGGGCAATTTTCTAATATGACAGCGGGGTTCTTGCGACGCTCCTCGTGAATGTGATAGAAAGGCTCACGCCTTATTTTATGCCGATAAGTGATTGATAGCGAATGCGATAAACTATCAATCAAAATGGCAAACAACGATTTGAAGAACGCAAAAAAAGCCAAAAAAGATGAGTTTTATACTCAACTTGTTGATATTGAGTTGGAACTAAAACATTACAAAGACCACTTTAAAGGAAAGACCGTTCTTTGTAATTGCGATGACCCACGTATCAGCAACTTCTTTCATTATTTTAGTTATAGTTTTGAGCACTTGGGCTTGAAGAAACTTATAACCACTTGCTACAAAAACCAAAGTCGTGATCTGTTTTCAAAAAGTGATTCAGAACGCGCTATTTGGCTCGAATATAATGGAGACAAAAATGGCAACAGAATACCAGACCCAGAGGAAATTGGAATTAATTATCTAAAAGGGGACGGTGATTTCCGTAGCCCCGAATGTATTGAACTTTTGAAACAAGCCGACATAGTAGTAACTAATCCGCCGTTTTCTCTGTTTCGCGAGTATGTGGCGCAATTAATTGAATATAACAAAAAGTTTATCATAATAGGAAATGTAAATGCAATTTCGTATAAGGAAATATTTCAATTGATAAAGAATAATAAACTTTGGCTTGGGGCAAGTATTCATAGTGGCGATAGGGAGTTTGGTGTTCCTACTGATTATCCACTGAATGCGGCAGGATGTCGTCAAGACGAAAATGGCAACAAGTACATTCGTGTCAAGGGTGTTAGATGGTTTACAAATCTTGATTACAAAGAACGTCACGAGGATTTAATACTCTACAAAATGTTTAATGCAAAAGAATATCCGAAGTACGAAAACTATGATGCTATAAATGTTGATATTACAAATGAAATACCATCTGATTATTATCAGACTATTGGTGTTCCAATTACGTTTTTGGATAAATACAATCCAGACCAATTTGAAATAGAGGCACTCGGCATTGTTGGCAGTTGTGATTTTCTTAATAATAGAGAAATGGAAATTTTGGATAAAGAAGGTAATCCAACAGGAAAGTATACTTTCAATGCCAAAGGAACATTGTATCGAAAACATAATCCGTTAGTGGATAAGAAGGTGGCAGCGTTCAAAGATAGACAAACAGGTGAATTGTATCAAAGTATTTACGCCCGCATCCTCATTCGCCGCAAACAGCAATCAAACCTTGCCCTTGCCGCTGAACCCAAAACTCCGTTTAACTCTTAAATAACAACACCTTATGCAAATAGAATTACACAAAATCACCATTCGTCAACTTACCGACGGTTATCAAGACAATGCCGAAAGTGGTGTAAAGGCTTTTGGCGGCAAACTCGACGTGCGTCCGCCGTATCAGCGCGAATTTGTTTACAACGACAAACAGCGCGACGCCGTAATCGACACTGTTACAAATGGTTTCCCGCTCAATGTGATGTATTGGGCTACCAGCGACGATGGTACTTACGAAATCATTGACGGACAGCAACGTACAATTTCAATTTGTCAGTATGTAAACGGTGATTTTGCGTATTTCTTCAAATATTTTTACAATCTGACCCAAGACGAGGCGAACAAAATTCTTGATTACGAACTACAAATCTACATTTGCAGCGGCTCCGACAGCGAAAAACTCAAATGGTTTCGCACAATCAATATCGCCGGTGAAAAACTCACTGAACAGGAACTCCGAAACGCCGTATATTCAGGCAGTTGGGTGAGCGATGCCAAGCGTTATTTCTCTAAAAACAACTGTGCGGCATACGGATTGGCGAGCAAATATCTCAATGGTTCGCCCATCCGTCAAGACTATCTCGAAACAGCCCTCAGTTGGATTGCCCGCACCACAGGCATTGAGATTTATATGGGCAAGCATCAGCACGACAACAACGCCATTGAACTTTGGAACTATTTTCAAAGCGTAATCTCTTGGGTGAAAGCCATTTTCCCTAAATATCGCAAAGAGATGAAAGGCGTGGATTGGGGTTTGCTTTACGATAAGTTTCACAACCAAAACCTTAACGTTCAGCAACTTGAATCACGAGTGTCAGAACTAATGAAAGACTCCGACGTTCAGAAAAAATCCGGCATTTATCCCTACGTTCTCGATGGCGACGAAAAGCATCTTGGCATCCGCGCCTTCGACGACAACACCAAGCGCGAAGAGTATGAAATTCAGAATGGTATCTGCAAAATCTGTGGCGAGCATTTTGAAATAGAACAGATGGAAGCCGACCACATAAAGCCGTGGTGTCAGGGCGGTCACACCGTAAAAGAAAATTGCCAAATGCTCTGCAAAAAATGCAATCGCGAGAAGTCGGGGAAGTGATGTTACTTACTTCTCCCACTCCGTAATCTCGCACTCGTGCTTTTTGGTGTCCTTGTCGTAGTTGATGGCGACGAAAAGGAGGTTGCCTTTGTAGTTGTCGAGGGCGTCGAAATATTGGCGGCTTTGAATCTGTTGCAGAGCCTTTCCGGTTGATTCGTTGATTTTCAACTCGATGATAATTGCCGGATGCTCAGGCGATTTCACCACAGGTACATACACCAAGTCGGCAAAGCCTTTCCCCGTAGAGAGTTCCTTGAAACAGTTGTAGTAGTTGAGCGCGTGAACAAAAGCAATATAAACAGCGGCGGCGAGTGCGTTTTCGTTGTTGTAGTTGCGGCTTGAACTAACGTGTAAGTGAGTGTTGTCTAAGGCTTTGGCTACGGCATCGGAGTTTTTGAGGAGGGTCTGTTCCAAAAGTTCTTCCGAAGCCTTGATGATTTCGTCGGTTTTGGAATATTCGGGCAAGGTAGAAACCGCCCTATGCCACTCTTTGCGGACTTCAAGATTAGGAATTCTGCACGTAAATTTGTTGTTGTCGTATGCCAAATAGCCGAGATGAATCAAATATGTAAAAACATCGTCCTTGCTCACAAAATCGGTCATCGTGTTGAGATACATTTCAACATCTACCTTCACTTCTTCGCCAGAAAGCATTTTTATTACATCTTCTTTCGCGCCTTTGTAGTTGTGTTTTAGGCGGTCGGTGATTACCATATACGTGGAAGTCTTGCCCCAAAAGTTGCCAAACTTTTTGGTCTCCATACACATAACTACGGATTCGGGGTTGTAAATTTCAAATCCGTTTTGAGCATAACCATCGTATTCTTTTTTGCATTGCGCAAAGTCCACCTTGTATTTTGTGCATAATGGCTTTACCTCTTGTTCTGTAAACCCCACAAATTCGGCAAGATTGAAAGCGTCTAAAATTGTATATTCCCTAAAATTGTTGAGTTTGCTCTGCACACGGTCTCTTACAATTGGCAAAATTCCCGTGAGATAGGCGAGCGCAATTGCAGGACGTAGAGTGTCGCTTTTGAATAGTCCGTTCAGAAACTCCAAATAATCGGCAAACAGATGTGTGCCAAAAGTGTCGCGCACAAGGCAGTCGTACTCGTCGAGAATGATTACAAAGGTTTCATTGTTTTCTTTATATACCTTCATCATACAGTTGGCGATGGTTTCGTTCTTCACAAACCTTATCTTGGGATATTGTTCCTGAAATTCGTCGCGTACCTTTTTTTGAAGGTCTTTGAGCATTTCATTTTTATCATTTGCGTTCTGATACTCGCTCGCGACATCTATCTTGATGAAATTCAGTTTATTGAGATACTGTTCATAGTTCTTAGCCTTGGAGATTTTCAACTTGGAAAAAATCTCTCGCGAATCGCAACCCTTTGAATAGTATGCGCACATAATGTTTGTGGCGATTGTTTTGCCAAACCGCCTCGGACGAGAAACGCAGATATATTGGTTTCCACTGTCGATAAACTTGTTTAACTCGCTTATCAACATTGATTTATCTACGAATATATTGCCGGCCAACGTTTTTTTGAAACCGGCATTGCTTGGATTGAGGTATATGCCCATAGTGCCTTACGTTTTATTTTCCGCAAAGTTAGCAAAAATTATTTTAATTCTCTAATTGCCGCCTGCAATTCTTCCAAAAAATGTGCTGCGTGTCCGCCGTCCATCTGAACGTGGTGAAACTGAAACGAGATTGGCAATGTTACTTTAAACCAATGTTTTCGGTAACGTCCCCACGAAAGGAACGGATTGTTGTAAATGCCAGAATATTGATTTACTATGCAGTCGAGTTCGGTGCCTGTAACCGCCGACGTGCCAACTATTGCCGCGCCTTCGTCCAAAATGTTTTTGCAAGATTCTATCGCTGATTTTGATATTGAGATGTAATCGTTGTTAAACTTCTGCAAATCATTGGTGTAAGGAATATCGCAGAAGCACAATGCACCGTTTTTGTCGTTGAAAATCGTGTTGAGGGCGAGATGATCGTAACGGAAAAGTTTATCGCCTTCGGGCAGGGTCAGAAACTCGTCAACTTTGCTTGCTGCCTTGCCAATGCACCACGATAGCAACATATTGAATTTCATACCTTTGCGCTTGCTCACACGGCAAAGATTGGTAACGTCAAAAGTTTTCACAACCGTTACCATCGGCATCGGCGATTTCATCCAATATTCAAACGCCTTTGC
>JAEEGH010002487.1_pt1 | contig 49785 bp, 47 predicted proteins | sample 9134181 | NCBI WGS metagenome assembly JAEEGH01 (sample SAMN16246544, study PRJNA631951) | gut metagenome | biome: gut microbiome; feature: rumen; material: DP-attached | host: Bos | place: Iran: Karaj | collected 2018-10
AAATTATCAGCATCACTAATTGCGGCATATGAATCATCTTTTAAATAAACTGAAAGATTTCCAGTTCTTCTTATTGCAGAATCTCCTGTTACATTAAGACTGCCGCTAGTAATTAAACCTTGAATTTCTTGAATAGGAGATTCATCTCAATTTAATAAAATAATTTTTGCTCATTGTTTTTTTATTTGTAATAAATCTATTTGAGTTAAAAATTCTTTATCTTTTAAATAAGGATATTGAATAACTTTCATCTTTTATACCTCCTTTTTATATAGAATAATTTTCTTCTATAGTTCCAGGATGTGGCATATAAGTAATAGAAGTAGTTTCTTCATTATAATTATTATCTCCGTAATTTGCAGTTTCTAAACTCATTGGAACAATTCCATATTCTTTCATATTATCAAAAGTGGGCTCAGCTATTTCATAAGCAGTGGCGCTAAATGTCCAAATCATACGGCCATTATTTGTATTAGGAGAAAAACTTACTTCCATTAATCTTACTAATATATTTCCTTCAGTCGCAGATCTAAATAATTTAACATTTCCATCTTCTAAAAAATCTCTAACTCTATCTCTAAATAATCTTTCATAAGAATAATCATTTGTTGCAGTGATTTGATTATTATAATTAAATTCATTATAATCATCTAAATTATCCCCATATTCATATTCTCTTGAACTGAATAAATTTTCATCATCCATAAAATATGATATTAAACCTGAAATTGGAAAAGTTCTATATTTAACAGCTCCATTTCTTTTAATATATGGAAATTGAGAACCTAAAGTATCCGTTTTACTTTCCATATAAGTAGTTTTCATTGAAGATACTTGAGGATTAAATTTAATTTTTAATTGTCTGTTGCCTTCTTTTAAGAAAGCATGATTTAATACAACCCCAATAGGATTTGTAAGCACGGTTTCAGCACTAATTTTACTACCTGTATTATTAGTAGCACGAACTGAATATTTATATAAGATACCACTTTCAACAGAACTATCTACAAAAGTAATAATTGTTGCGGTAGATCCTCCTGTAAGAGGTCCGCTATATATTTCTTTTTTCTCTGCATAATTATCTCTTGCATATGTTCTATAAATTTTTAAAGTAGTCGCATTTGCATCTGAATTTATATATGACACTTTTAATTTAACAAAACCTGTTTCCTCATCTGAAGAAGCTTCTAAGGTTGGATTAAAAGTAATTTGAGCAGATTCCTCCTCAATATAAAAATTATAAGTATATGTTTCTGTATATAAAGTATCAGATATACAAGTAATTTCTATTTTATAGGGATGAGAACTTCCTTTTAAAAAGTTATAATCTAAAGAATAATTAAAACGATTAGGAGCTTGATAATTATTACAAATTATTTCTCCGCTATCTTTTATTAAATTATTATTACTATCATATAATTTAATTTGAACAGATCTTAAATATTCTGTACTTATAGTTCCATCTTCTGCATTTGTAAATCCTATATATCCGCTTATTTTATCTAGACTAGCCACAGATTGTAATTGTGGTTGTTCTAATAATTGTTCTACATCCAAATTCATATCTGTTAAACCACGAATTAAGCAAACTGTAGACCATTCACTAGATTCTTCTAAATTAGTTTTATCTTCTGTTTGGTTATATGCGCTTAACCAATTATCAATTGTTTGTCCCGATATTTTATCTGATGCATTAATATCTGTTAATCTATATTGAACTTTATAATATTGAAAAGGAGCAAATTCTTCTTTTTCTAAATCTGCAGCATTAATAGTAAAATAATAACGTCCATAACTATCAGTCTGTCATCCTTTTAATATAATACCACTTGGATAATCTAATTGTTTTAATGCACTTAAATTATTGTTTTGATATCTCACAGATACTTGAATATAATTTTGTTTTACCTCACTTGGATCATTATATGGAGAAAAATCAAAATATACATCTACTTTTCCATCAGTTGTTAAAAATCCAGGCATTGCAGTGTCAATAGTTCCAGGATATAAATTATTTGTTGTGAAAACTGCCATATAAAAACCTCCTTTTTTCTCTATTTATTTAAAATTTTTATGCATGTTTATTATTATCTAATGCAGTAGCAATATTTAATGGAACAATAACATTATGGTCTTTAGCCCATTTAGAAAATTCATTTGTCATATACCAATCTCCTACAAAATCAACAAAATACACTTCTGCTAATTTTAAAATAGTATCAGTATTTTCTGGATTATGAGACATTACCATCAATAATTGAATTCTGATAGTATCTTTTCTTGTATCTTTAGATAATGCTAAAAGTTCATCAATATTGCTATTTAATTGTTCGATCTTTTGATCTGAATCTTTTTTAATATTTGTCATTTGATCTCTGTCCTCATGTATTGCTTTTATAAAATCTTTACGAGCTTGTTGTTCATAAGCAATAATTTCTTCATGCAAATATTGTGTTTGTTTATCAACATAAAAAGATATTATTAAAAGCATTACACCTAATGCAGCAAAAACACTATATGTCAATTCAGAAGAAGTGTGGAATACTTTAGTTACAAAAGTAGCTGCACCACCTGCCCCAGCGATCACCGCGGCGATTCTTCCTCATGTCTTTGAAATATCTGTTCATACTGATCTAGGCTCTTTCTTATTTTTATCTTCCATATTCCATACCTCCATAGATCTTTTTTATCTACATATATTTAAAATTTTACAATTTAAAATTATTTGTATTGGGCCAAAATAAAAAAGCAGTATTTTCATACTGCTATTCTTTTGGTATCATTGTAAAATAATAATACACTTTATCATCTACTGCATCTTCATCTTTTATAAAATCTCTAGAAAATTTCGCATATCATTCAACATTATCTTTAAATAAATCATTGTAATCATTAAATGCAGAATTCATTACAATTCAAAAATCAACAGATCTAAGATCAGTAAAGCCATAGGCATTTTTTACTTCTTCAGTTTCATTAATTTCTCATTTTTTACCAAATGGTTTCATTTTTTCAATTAAACATCTTGCTTTATCTTCATTTAATTCACGGCCTTCAGATATTTCATATATTTTTCTTTCATATTCTTTAATATCTTTTTCTTTTAAATCTTCCATCATTTCACAAATTAAATCAGCCATTTCAATTTTTTTATTTTCATCTGAAGCTAAAATCTTATCTACATAATCTCTAGTTTTCATTAAATACTACCTCCTTGAGATGTTGTGCTTCTAGGATTAACTCTACAAGTAATTACAAATTGTCCATCTGTATAATTATCATTTTGATTTCCATACATAATAGGATATCTAACTCTAGTATTTAATTGATTGGCATACATTGTATTACCCGCTTTGCATAAAACAGGAATATCTCCTAAAGTAGTTCTAATGAACACTGGTAGATTCGCGGCGGCAGCGGCTCCGCAACAAATAACTAGACCATAGCAACCTGCATTCGTAAGATTTTTAACTTCTCTATTTGGTATTAAAATTACTTCTGTATCAGTAGTATCAACAGTAGAAACATACATTGTCATAGTGTTGCCCATTTTCAATCTCCTTTCTTTAAATTTAAAAAGAGGAGTCGGTTACCCGGCTCCCGCATGTCAACTTGCAAAAGCAAGGATTAATTATTAGTATAAACTTCCGCATCCGCATCCAGTATAGCAAGGTGGATTTAATACATATCTACCTTGAGAATTTAATATACTGTCTGTTGAATTTTGAATTGCGGCAGTAAGTGTAGCAGTTTGATTAGCATTAGATAATGCGTCTCTTGTAGTTTGAAGTTTATCACTTAATTCTCTGATATAATTATCTTGGATTAATTGTCTAGTTGCTGCATTTTCAGTAGAAACTAAATTTCCAATTGCAGCGATGCTATTAGAAATTTGTTGTTGAATATCTTTCATAGCTACTAAATTATTATAATTAGTAGTTAAAACAGTATCATTTACTGATGCTTGACCAGCAGCTAATCCTCTTAATGTAGCATCTTGGCTTTGGAAGTATAAACTATTTTGTAAGTCAGCCATTCCTAAAGCAGTCCCAGCTCCATTTCCCCAGAATCCGCCATTTCCGCCAAAAAGTAAAATGAAGATGATAATTAATGAGAAAATTCCCATTGATCCTCCAAAGATATCATTATTACCTCTTGTTAATGCTAAAACATCTGCTGCAGACATTCCAGTACTATCGCTCATTTTTCTTCTCCCCTTTCCTTATAAAAATAATAATATTATATATAATAAAAAGTTAAAAAAATTAACTTTTATTACCTGTGGCATAATTAACAATTTGTTGTAATTGCTCTTTTGTTATACCTTTTTCATTACAAATTTTTGCTATCATTTCCGCCTGTTCATTATTTGGTCTACTTTGGAATTGATTAAAAATTTGTTTTTGCGATGGGTTTAGTAGTCCCAACAATGCTTGGGCTGGTTGATTTGACATCATTACTTGAGACATCAGACTTTGTAGATTGAACATTTACCCTCTCCTCCAATTCTTTTAATTTATTTTCTAATTCTTCTATTTTTAAGTCTTTCTCATCTTTTGGAACTATAATATTATAAACTTTAGATATAGAACCATCAATTTCTTTTATAGATATTTTAGAATTTTTTTCATCTATAAATATAGTTTTTTTAGAGATAATAATATTTGCAATATCTTCATTTTGATTTAAAAATTTAACATCATATTCTGCATTTCCGCTTGTATTAATAATATTTTGAACAGGCGGTTGTTGTGCATATTGAGCTATCATATTTTCAATATTATCTTTTTGTCTATATAATTGATTTATCATATTAGCTCCATTATATCCGTATGGCATAATTATTCCCCTTTCCTAAACAAAACAAAAAAGCCAGGTAATAAGGAAATGAATTCGCCTTATTACCTGGCTAAAAATAGTCATGCTTAATAATATAATTCTTTTTATTTTTTCAATCCATTTCCTTTAAAATTCATTATAGAAGAATATTTTTTTCTTCTACATATATATGTGATTTTTATCACGAATAAATTATCAAAAAAGTCCCAAAATTTTATAAATTAACCTGTTCTTCTTCAAATATATACTGTATAATATGGAGGCATATTTGATGCTGTACTACTTCCTTGATTACCTGTTGTAAGAGAAGTTCCTCCTGTGCTTCCGCTAAGCGTAAGTTTGTGACGATGATTCATTCCATGAGTATGAGAACTATTATTAACTGTAACAGAAGTTGTTATCGCATGGGTATGATCTCCATCATCTCCTCCATATGGAATTTGAATATTACGAGTAGACCCTCAATTAGCATAACTTTCTGCAACTGGACCACCGCTAGATCCTGTTGATTTCATAGATTTAGTAATATGATGATGAGCTCCTGAACTGCTCATAGAACTAGAAGCTGAAGCTGTGTGATTATGTTCTGAACTATCTGTATTTGTTTTAGCATTAGTATCACCTGTATTTATTGACCCCTCAGTGTAGAAATCTCCAGAAAGAGTATGGCTATGACTTGAAATGCTATGACTATGTTGTCTAGTTTGTGCATAAATATATCCATGCGAATCTCCAACATTGTAAGTAGCAGTTTCATTTTCTGCATCAGTTACTGCTCCAGCTCCTAATAAAAATCTTCCTGCAACTTGTGTTCAAGTTCCCCCAAAATAGTTTTCTACTTTAGCTTTTGTATTAAAATTTGAACTAGTTGTCATAAAAATTGAGCCAATAGGATAAATTACATTTAAAATTTTCTTGTCTAAAGATATTGTATTAATACCAGATTTTAATCATAATCCTTCTCCATTTGGGAAACAGTTTATTCCAACTCCATTTTGTTTTACATCAATAAACATAGTTGGCTCTCCCATAGGAATAGAAAAAGTATTAGAAATGCCATCTTGATTTAATTTATCTTTAATAGTAATATAAAAAGTATAAGAATCAGAAGTATCATATGTTCCATTTAAAGATATTGTTCCAGAAGAAGAACTAAATACACAAGAATCAGTTCCAGTTTCTTCTGGATTAGAATCTACCTTAGTCCAATAAACCTCTCAAGTATTTAAGTCAAATAAAGTAGATAAATTAGGAACATTACTTCCATTATAAGTTAATTTTACTGCTGTTCCATATCCATTTTCACGAGCTGCATTTGTAATGTTTATCTTTGGAGTTTCTGTTTTAGTAATTGGAACTGAAATTGTATATGAATTAAAAAAGCCTCTTGAATCTGTTGCCTTTATAGTAAAAATAACACTTGTAATAGTATTAGGTACTATATTACTACCTGTATACCAATTTTTCCAATCAACATCGCTACTCCAATTATTGGTAATAGTTGTTGATTGTGTATTAGAACCACTTAAAGTGATTTTTACTTCTGAAAGACTTGCTCCAAAACGCGCAGTAAAAGGAAATTTATTTCCTATTATTTTATATTGCCCAGTACTAAAACCTCCTAAAAAACTTTTTACATTTCCTGTAATATTAGTTGTTGTTGAATTAATATCTTGATACTCTATATAATTATTTTTTAAATTATCATTTATTGTCGGATAAGCTCCAGTATTATTTAAAGAAACAGTTCCTTTTGTCCCATAAGTTGTTGTTTGAGCAGGAGTAGTACAAGTACATCTATAATAAAAATATGTACTAGTACCAGAAGCTCCTACTGCATTTCCTATATTGGCAGAAGTAAAATTTAAAGTAACTGTTATATTTTGTCCTGCAGTAGAACTTGTATTAGAAGCAATTTCATATGAATTTGTTTCTCTATCAGCCCATAATTTTAAACTTCTTCCACAAGGATTATAAACAGTTAAATTAACTGACCCAGAATTTGTAATACTTGTTGAAGAAACACTCTTTATATAAGGATACGCATAAGTAGTTCCTGATATTTCTCCAGTAGATTTAGTATAACTTGTATAAGTAGCATTTTGAGCTGTTACTATTATATAATAAGAACTATTTGGAGACAATTCTGTAAAACTACCTGAAGCGAAAGATGTCCCCGTCCCAAGATCTCGGCTACTAACTAATGTTCTACTTGAATTATATAAATTAATAGTAACTTTTACATTTCCTCCATTTGCATTAGCTGAAAAACTAGAAAAAGTTAAAGAAGATTCTGAAGCAGGAGTTAAAGTAGGAGTAGAAACAAATGTAGGTGTTGCCGCAGGAGTAGTAAAATCATTTCCTGTAATAGTAACTGTTTTAGAAGAATCTGCGGCATTAGTTAATATAGCTCTGTAATTATAAGTTGTTGCAGGAGATAAATTTGTTAAAGGAGCACTTGTTCCAGAAACAGAAGTTCAAGAGCTATCTGTAGATTTTTTATATTGAATAGTACAATTAACAGAAACATTATTGTTTGAAATTGCAACCCCTTCTAAAGTCTTGTCTGTTCCTCTTAAATAAGTCCCACTACTATTATCTGCGGCAGCCTGTAATCATATTCAAAGAGTGCCTTGATCAGTGGCAACATCATAAGTAGTAGTTGAAAGAGATTTTACATAAGATGCTGCACTATTAGATCCAGAACTGTTACATCTTATTTTCCCTGAATCATATTGACCATTTGTTGTAGGCCCTAAAGAATATTTTACATAAACTCCGTTTGTAGTATATTTACTACTACCAGTTTTTTTTGCTAAGAAAAAGTTTCCTGTTCCTGAAGCTGTTCCACTACTATAAGTATGTGAAGCATTTGTAGTACTTATTGAAACTTGAGCTTTTCTTCCATTTGAAATGTTAGAAACAGAAATTGTTGCTGAAGTAGGCCCAGTAGCAGCCCCAGTAATAGTCCCCGAAGGATTATTATAAAGTCTTGTAATTTCTCCATAATCAAATCAGAATTTATAAATTCCATATTCACTAGATGAACCATTAGCATATAAAATACCTATTTCATTGCTTGCAAATTTTTGTATATCTAATTTTAATTTTTCCATATATTAAATGCCTCCTCCTTTTATGAATCCTATCCCCTTATGAGAAGTAGTATCAAAAGTAACTGTTTGAATTGGCCCAAAATTAATTGCAGTACCAACAACAAAATTTTCTAAACAACTAATTGTATAAACTGTTTTTCCATTTTCAATAATAGGATAATTAGTTAATTTTTCTAAATCTTCCTCTCGGTATAAACTACCTTCTTCTTGATTTTGTGAATTAATTATTCTTCAATCGAAATTTCCTTGTTCTCTATAATAATTAACATTATTTTCATATTTTTTTGGATCTGTTACTCCTTGATTTCCTACATCTCCTACAATAGGAGTTCATTTTAATTGGTTTCCAAATAAAACTTGATTATTTGCTCCTATAACTTGTAAACCAACATCTTTTCCTATTATCACATATTTTTGATTATCTAAATGAATAATTAATCTTTGAGAACTAAATTCTGCTTTTATGTTTCCTTGATCATCTTCTATTATTAATTCTCCATCACTTTCATTTCCTAAAGTTAATTTTCCATCAATAATAGAACGAGCAGATAAATTAATAACATTAATATTTTGTGCATCAAAAGTTCCATCTATTTTCCAAACACTATTCCAAGTAAAATTTTCGTTTAAATCGCTTCTTGTTCCAAAAGAAATTCCTGCAGAATTCATTTTTATAGATTTATATGCTTGAGTTTCTGTAGGTTGATCATATACCAATAATTCTCCTGGTCTATAAAATACAAATGACTCTCCACGCATTAAATTTAAAACTTTACTTGCATCAATATAAGTTTTTTCTTCAATTGTTAAACCATCTTCACATAAAGTTGGAGATGAATAAAGAATTGAATATACTCTTAATACATATACTCCACTATCAATAGTAGATCCAATTGTATAATCCTCTCCAGGAGTTAATTCATAATACTCTCCTTCTTGTTCTTCATAATAAGTAACATCCGCTAAATATTTTGATTCTGTAGGAAGAACATATTCTTGTAATTCATCGCTATCTCCTGTTCCTGCTATTCGTCCTTCATATTCAGTTGCAGTTCGAGAATAAATAAAATATCCTTCTTGTCAAGACGGTCTATTTTCTTGCCATAAAGTACTTACTAAATGTGTTTCTAAATCTTGAGTAGGTTTTCTTAAATAATAACTACCTTGAATTAAATTGCCTTTTAAAGGAGGTCTAAAAATATAATAATCTTGAGTAGTACTATCTATATTATAATAAACTAAATCTGAATTAAAAATATCTGTATTATTTGAATTCTCATAGGGTTGATATTCTGCTTTAATTCTTTGATATTGTTGATAAACTCTTCTAGGAGTCTTTCCTTCAGTTATCTTGACTTGATTTGAAAGACCTTCATTTGCAGTTTGCAATTCTCCAATATAACCAGAATTTCCATCTTCCCCAATTATTCTTATGATATCCGCTTGATTTGCAGTAGAAGTCTGATAAGCGGAATCTGCTGTTGATTGAGCTGTCCCTGCCAATGTTCTAGCATTTTCTAATTCTTTATTTATTTCTTCTGGAGAAGCACTTCAATCTTCAATTTGATTTCCAGTTGTTAATAAAGCTCTATCTAAATCAATAGTACAAGTTTCTGCATGATTATACATAAAGAATCCTGCCTTTACAATTCCAGAACTTATATTTGTATTAGTCCAATTCGAAGGAACTGTAAAAGTTAAACCATATCTTGTATTTACAGAAGTAGTTTCTAAAACTTCAATTTCTTTTTCAATTCTTTGTTCTGTATTTCCTGTTTCAAAAACAATAAACATTCCACAAGTAGGATCTTCCGTAGCAGAACTTTTCCTTGCAGGATTTAAAATTTTACAATCAAAAGATAAAGTCATTTCAGTTCCCGCAAAATCTTCTGGGATAAAATCTTCTGAAAATTCAAAATATCCAGGTTTACTTCCATCCTGAGTAGCAGGTCCAGACTCTCCATCTTTATAAGCTTCTGTTTGAGACATAAATTCAATTTTTGTTGAATTTATAATATAATTACGTCCTCCATTACGAATATTATTAACAGCTTCCCATTCGCTAGAACATAATGGAGTTGTATATTCTGTAGAAGAAGGATTTGAATAGATTATTTTACTTCTTGTCCAAATATACATTCCCGCTTGCCAAGTTGGGGAAACCTCAACTCAAGAACTTCCAGTAGGCTCTTCTTTACTTGTTGATAAATAATATTGTGCAGTAATTGATGAAACGCTCGTTCCTGCTGCGCCAGTAGCTCCTGTAGCACCAGTTAAACAAGTAGGGTCAGAAGTTACTCTATGAGGATTTTGTTGTGTATCATCTGCATATATAGTAGTTGTTCTTTGCCACATATATTTCCCAGACTCCCATTCTGGAGCTACTTGATCCCAGCCAGTTTCAGGAGCCGTTGATGAACTTGTCCCTAAAGCATATTCTACAATAGTAGAGGTTACTAAAGAAGGTTTTAAATTATTTACAGTTGTGTCATCTGTATATTTACTTGCTTTCTCTCAATCACTTGCACTATAAGATTGACTAGAAGTTTTTGCTGTTTTACATTTTTTAATATCTCCAGAAGAACCTTCTACTCATAAATCTCCGATATCATATGGAGGTTCTGGAGTACTTACAAAAACTCTTCTTTTATGGTCTGCAGTGTCTTGAGCTGCTTGCGCGGCCGCCAAAGCTTCCGCAATATCACTGTCACTTAATTGTCCCCAACTATAAGTATTATTAGTTTTCATAAAACGATAACAATAACCTGTAGTTGTATTATAAAATAAATCCCCTAAATGATTATCTTTTTCTGTTGTTGTTGTCCATTCATTCGCAGGCGCATTAGATAAAGTAGGAACATAATCATAAAATCAAGTTGAAATATTCCCATCGATTTGATCTTGTAAATCTCCTAATGTAGTATTTGTCGTAGATACATAATCTGCTAAAGTCGTACTAGAATTAACTTGGACAGATGCGGAAGGAATATCATATTCACCATTTTCTAAACGATCCACTGCAACAAATTGCGATGCATAAACATTTCCATTAGATTCTACTCTAAAAGTATTTTTACCAAAACGAATATGTGGATCAGTTAAATCTATTTCTAATCCTTGTCCACTACTTCAATAATAAATATTATTTCCTGTAATAGGATCTCCTTCTTGATAATCTACCCCTTCCTTTAACTCAATATAATTATCTCCATCTTTCCTAAAATAAACTTCTAAACTATTATAAAAACCTGAAGCTTTTGAATAAATCATTTGGAAGCCTCCAGATCTTAATACTGAGTGAGCTCCATCTTCATCTGGAGAAATAATAATTTGTCCTTCTCCAGCTTTTCCAAATTTTGCAGACCCGTCTTCTGCGCTTAATTCAAAAGTCCTTTCTCCATGATTATATCCAAAGATTCCTTCATCAATAGTATCAGAAGTTGCTTCTTTAGCTTTTCCACCTACAACTCCTGTAAAAGTATTATCATTTTCTTTTTGTCCGGCGGCAATTTGTGGTGTTAATATAATTCCGCCTTCTTCATTTAATTCAATCGCATTTCCATTTCATTCATTTATAAATTCATTAGCATAAGTATTTAAATACATCGTAATAGGGAAATGAATTTCTGCTATTGAATTAGTTCCATCTGAAACCTCTCCATAAAGAGCATTAGTAACACAATTACCATTATATGCTTCTTTTGCATTAAACTCATTTTCATTTTTTGCTATTAAATTAGCCTCTTCTTGCCATTCTGAAGTATAAATTTGTCCTTGAACTTCCCAATCTACTTCAGAAGAAATTTTTTCATAATTTCTATAAACATCTATATCAAAAACATTACTTCCTTTATATTGTGGATTGCGGCCATCTTCTGTATAAATAACCTCTGTAAAACCAGATGTTTCTGGAATTACAATTTCGCAATTTGAAGCATTTGCATCATATTTTACAAATATAATAGGATAGTAATAATACCATACCAAACCTTCATATTCAAAAGTACATCTTAATATATCTGCAGAATATTCTCCAGCTTGATCTCCTAATGCAACATCTATACAATCAATATTATTTCCATTAATTTCAAATCTACTATCATCTGAATAGGTAACATAGGGTGTATGAGTTTTATCAGTAAAATATATTCTTTTTACAAAATCATAAGTTATAATAACTTGAACATTATCTTGGTCTCTATTACTATCATAAATAATATCCCCATCTCTATAAAATAAAGTTCTAAAAGGGAATTTATTTGCAATAGGAGTAAAATTAAATCCTTGATTATTTACATCTCTATAATAATAAAATACTCTACCATTAGGAGCATTATCTCCGCTATAATTAGGGACTACATTTAAATAATAAGAAGTTCCATTAGAACCATTTTCTCCTTCTTTTAAGAAGATTAAATTTGCTTTCCCTCTAATAGTTTTATTATCATAGAAAACTTCTACTTCAATAGTATTATTAATTGCATTAATATTATATTTTCCTTTAATATCAAAACCTAATTTTTCATTATAGGTACTCATAGGTTCTGCATCAATAATCATTGATGTTTCTTCATCAGGGATAATCCAATTAATATTACTTGCACCAATATCTTCATAACTTACTACTTGACCATCAGGATCATATAGTGTAAAAGATAGTGGATTTATAATTTGAGGATTTATTAAAGAAATATTTGTAGGAGAATCTCCATGAGTATCATATTTAAAGATTTGATTATCGTTAATCATTGAAATATAATAATATCCAGCAGTTTCTTCTGATCCTCTCGTAATAGCAACAGAATCTGAACCTAAGTAAATATTATCTGTACTATCTTTAGCAGTACATTTATAAACTACATTTTTAATAGCTTCTCTTAAATCAACTTCAAGAGTAGAAGAATTAGATTCAGAAATAAACTCTGCGGGTAATCGATTATCAACAACTTTACTCCATGAGTAAGTAATTGTATGTCCTGGCAAAGTTCCAGTTACTTCGCAAGTTAAATGCGCGATTGCCGCATCACTTAAATTAGAAACATCTGAATTTAAAGTTACTGTATAATTAGAAGATTGATTATATATAATAATTTCTCTGTCCATATATAAAGTTGTATTTTTAAATACAACAACACATTTATAATTATTTTCTTTAGCTGGATTATTTAATTTACTTACATCAATATAAGATTGACCTGGTAAAAATTTTCCATCTAAGGTTTCTTCATTAAGACATCTTCAACCCTGTCCTCCATATTTTAAAAAACCTGGAGAATTATAATAAATAGAGCCATCTTCTTTAAATCAATAATATACTACATCATTATCAGTAATAACTTGTTTTTCTCCATTTTTATATAATTCTGCTTCAATACGACGAGTACTAGACAGACTATCATTTTCTTTAAAATAAATTCCTTGTTTTGTAATTAAAGATAGAATATATCCAGTTCCTTCATCAACAGGAATCATTAAAGCTCCATTTAATTCAATATCTGAAATAAAAATGTCTGCAGGTTTGCTAGGATCTGCTACTGTAGTAAAATCTTTTGAAAAAATTTCAATTTTCTTAATATATTGAAAATTATCTGCATCTATTTCAAAAGGTAAAACTTGTCTCATAGAAACAGCTTGAGCATAAGGATTACCTAACATATTATTTATATCTAAAGTATAAGATCTATCAATATTTTCTCCGGTAATAGGATCTATAAAAGTTAAAGTATATTTTAACCCATAATTTCCTTTTGTTCTATGCTCTTGAGGTAAATTTGTTCTAAATTTTGCGGCAATCATTAAATAATCTGAATTTTTTAAATATAGATTTGCTGCGTCTTCATTTATCGCAAAATCTGTAGTTGGAGTTGTGCCTCTTTCGTATAAAACAATATTATCTGTTATATAATAAGAATGAAGTCCGTAAACAGTTCCTTCAATATCTGAACAAATATTATTTCCAACATTTTCAAATATAGAAGATTCGGCTTCACTTATAAAATTTTCACCTAATTTTTCAACCGTTCCTAAAATAGTTTTAGTTTTATTCATGTCATTACCAGGGATTAAAACATATACTTGAGTTTCTGGGGTATATGTAATACTAGGATCTTGCGCATATGCATAAAAGAACCCACCTTGATATTTGACAGAATATTGACCTTTAGTTGTAGAAACGCATTTTGAAATTACTGCTTGTACAGTTCTATCAAATTCTGCTTTTTTAACTGCATCATCAACTAAAACTTGAACTGCGTCTAACAATTGGTTTGTTATTGTTCCACTGTTCATTCTTATTCCTCCTTTTTTCTCATCTTATATAATTATCAAAAATTATTGCGTTTTATTAATTATATTTACCCAAATAAAAAGGGAGACTTTTTATAAGTCTCTCTTTTATTTAGTTATTCTTTGCGAAGCAACATTAACCAAATTTCTTAATGCTTCTTCAATTTCATTTGAATTAGTTGCATTAGGGAAGTTTGCGTCAATATGAACATTTTGTTCTAATCCAGTATTTCCGCCTCCTAGATTTGTAATTGTTCCAGCGCTGACTCCCGCTAATCTAGATAAAATATTTTCATTCATAGAAGCCATTAAATTTCTCATAATAGCTACTGTGTTTAGAATATTTTCAGTATCTTGAGCATTTAATACAAGTTCTTTTTGATGTAAAAATGCTAGTTTACCTGAATTATTCCAAGTTCCTGTATATCCTCCAGTTTCAAATCCAGCTGCTTTTGCAGCATTCCATGTTTTAGGTCCTCAAGTGCCGTCTGCAGTTGTTCCAACTCTATTTTGGAACTTCTTTAAAGCAGCTTTTGATTTAGCTCCTCAAATACCATCTACAGGTCCAGCTCCATATCCTAAATTATTTAAGAATTTTTGTAATTCTTTCTTTTGATTTTTAGTTAATTTAGTGCTATCAGGAAGTTTATCAGTAATTCTTGGTGAACTTGAACTTACAGATGGGTTATCATTTTGAGGCTCATCATTTTTAGGCTCTTCTCCTGCAGGAGTTTCATTAACATTTCCTTCCCCAGGATTTGTAACTAAAGCAGGTTTTTTTGCATAATCATTATAAACTTGTAAATTATTTTTCATTTGAGTTTCTAATTGTGAATAAGCATTTTTTAAAACCCCAATTTGTTCAACTTCTTCTTTATAACTATCAATTAATTCATCTGTATCCTTAATCATAGTTTCTAAATTAGATAAATTGGTTTCATAAGCAGAAATTAATTCTTTATTACTATCAATAAATTCATCCACTTTTTGAATGTCTTCATCAATAGATTCACCAACATCATTAACTGCTTGAGCAATTTGCTCTCTAGATTTATCTAAAATTTTTAAATATTCATCGATTTCAACTTGAGTCGCTGCTCATGCGTCTTTTTGTCTATTTAAAGACTCATTTACAAAACTTAAAGGCTCCATATTTTGTGCGATTGCCGCATATACGCTATCTCATGCAGGAATTAACTCAGTCATTAATGCATTAGTTTCTTCCTCTGTCATTGAAAGATATTCATCTTTACTTTTATCATATAATAAAGATAAATCATCAAAAGCAGAATCCATAAGATTTTTTCTAGAAATTTCTGTTTCTTCTTGGATTGCTACAAATAATGGTGCATATTGTTGTTCTAATAATAACTCTCTTTCTTTTCTTTCTTCGGGGTCATTTATCTTAGATAATTCAGCAATTTTTTCTTGGTATTCTTTAGTTAATGCTTCCATTTCTGAAAGATTAGATTTATATTTTTCTTTATCAAAATTATATAAATCAGTATAAAGAGTACTTAATTCTTGTTTAGCTTTTGCAATTTGATCATCATCCGCAACATATTGATATCTATAATTACCTTGGCTATCTCTTCTAAGTCTCATCTTATTTTTATTTTGTTGAGCTTCTTCAAGTGCAATTTGCGCTAAAGTAATTTGATATTTTTTATTAGCTCTATCTAAATCATATTGAGTTAATTTATCTTTTTCTTTTAAAGCTTTCATTTCTGCATCCATAGCATTCTTTAATTTCTTTTGAATACTTGGATTAACAGCCTTATTTATAGATTCAATATATTTTGATTCTAAATCATTTTCTCCTTGTAATCTATTAATTGTATCTAAATATTGATCCGCATTTCTATTAATTAAATCCCATTCCTCTTCTGCATATTCAAGACCGCCAGTCTTTCCAGTTAAACCTTGAGCTAACGCTTGATTAATTAAATTTAAAGTATTTTCTAAAGACTCTTGAGCTTTTCCAATACTTGTTTCTAACATTGAATTACTTGCTTCAACAGCTTCAGTTCAATGCTCTTTTGTTTTCTCAAATTTTTCAACTGTTTCTAAATATTTACTATTGCGTTGTTCATATTCATCTGCAGTTAAGTTTTCTGCATCTAAAGCAGCTTTTGCGGCATTCATTTCCGCTTGAGCATCTTCTAATCTTGCTTTATAATATTTTTCTTGATTTGCTAAAACTTGTAATTCTTCTTTATTATTTTGTTTTTGTAATTTATAATATTTATCTAAAATAGCGTATGCTTTTTCTCCATATGTTAGCTCAACTAATTTTTTATCATGTTCTAATAAATTTGTGATTTGTTCATAATCTTCTTTTTGAGCATCTAACTTTTCTTTAGCTTGATCTAACATATCTAAATATAATTGATGAAGTTCTTTTTGATATTCAATAGCTTCAGTATAACTATTAGTCGCTTCTTTAAAATATTTTTCAAGGTCATCTAATGCAGCTTTAGTATTGTCTCCATAAACATTAGCAAATTCTTTTACTTTTTCTTCATATTCTTTTCGAGCTTTTTCTTTATCTTCTTGAGAAATATTCTCATCTGCTAAAGTTTGCTCTAAAGCTTCTTTTAATGCTAATCCTTGTTTTTGTTTATCAATTTGACCTAAAATTTCTTGAACATGTTCTATTTGATTAACAAGATCTCCGCTAAACTGACCATTTTCTCCTTTAGATAATAATGTATTTAAATTATTTTGAGAAAGTTTTGCATTACCTAAAATATCTTCATCACGAAGACCATTTTGAACTTTGTGTCTAAATTCATTCCATTGTTTTTGAGCTTCTTTTAAATCTAAAGATAAATCAACCTCTAAACTGAAAGCTTTAATATTAGTTTCAATTTCTTGATCAATAGTATCATGCATAGATTGAACAATATTAGGAATTTCATTAGAAGCAAGAGTATCTATTCTATCTATTTGCTCTTTAAATTTATCATAAGCTTCTTTTGCGGCGTCTACTTTAGCTTTTGCAGCCTCTGTTTGTTTTTTTGCAGATAAATTATTATATCATTTAACAATTTTATTATATTCATCTTCTTGTTTTTTTAATGCTTCAAAATAATTTTCTACAGTTCCATCTGCTTTAAATTTAACACCTTTTTTAGCTAATATATCTTGTAATTCTCGATATTCACCTTGAGCAATTTTTAATTTTTCTTTATAATTATCAATTTGATTATTTAAATTTCCTCATTGTTTAGCAAGATTTTCTAAAAGTTCTGTTCCTAAAGATTTCTTTTCTTGATTTTCTAATTTCTTTAAAATGTTGTTAGTTTTTTCAATTTGAGTATTTACAACATGATATCTATCAAATTCATCTTTTGATTCTTTTTCAGACTTTTTAGAAGATCCTCCTCCTCCACCACCAGAGGTTTTATTTTTATTTCCTTGATCTAATTTGAAGTTTCCGCCTTTATTTCCACCTTTTGAAGTATATGTTTTTACATTATCATTAATTTTTACATAACTAGCTTGATGATCTTGTGTTCATTCATCTCAATAATAATTAACTTCAGCGGTTTGCATTTTTCCATCTTTACCGACAACACCTGTTGGATATTGTCCTTTATAAAAATGTCTTGTTGCATACCCTGGAACAGTTACACTGTCTACAGAAACTTCATTAGGAGCAGCTTCATAAGGAGGTATTTCTAAATGCAAATTATTAAATAAATCAATTAATTCTTGCTCTGTTAAATGAGCATCATTAACCATTTGCGTTAAATTATCTGCGAATTCTCCAGTTAAAGTGTCTCCTGCAGATAATCCTGCAATTGTTTTCCCTAAGCTTTCAACTTCTGTTTTTGCGACTCCTAAAGTAGAAGATAGCAAATCTATATTTGATAATTCTTTTAATGTTACATAAGCTTCTTTGGCTTCTTTTTCTGTCCCGCCTAATAATTTTTGAACATCATCTAAATGATTTGAAATTGTTTCCGCATCAAGAGAAAGTCCCATATCTTTAAGACTATTGGCTAATTCTCCCATTGCATCAGCAACATCATAAGCAACTTCTTCATGATTTTCTAAAGCCTTTTGATATGCTTCAATTGCTTTTTTATTATTAAGATAAACAGAAACTGTTTTATTATAAGCTTTATTAAATTTATACTGTAAAGCGATAGATTCCGCAGAAGCCCTATCTTTTTTATTTTCCATCTTTCCTGCGTTTTCAGTCGCGATTGCATAAAAATCTAAAGCTTCTTTTGTTGTCCCTAATTGAGCCGCTTGCTCTCCTAAAACTGAATTATAATCTTCTAAATCTGCTTTAATTCTTTCTGCACTACGAGATACTTCTTCATTTGTAGCCAATCATGCATTAACTTGCTCAGTTGAATATTGAGAATCAATATCAACCCCATGAATAGTATTAGTTTCTTTTTGAGTGCCATCGCCATAAAGATATGTTCTTGTTCCCATTGAACTTCTTAAGGCTTCTTTTTCTTCATTTGTTAATTTATTAAAAAACTCTGTATCTGCAGTTCCACTTTGAAGTCTTAACAAAGCTTCTTCTATATATTGCTTAGAAGATGAATTAAACCCTCTTTCTGAAGATATCTTTGCCGCTTTATCCATTGTTGGTTTAATATCATTTTCATAAGTAGTTTCTGTTACATATTCTCCAGAATTATAAGCATTACGAGCTGTATCTGTATCTATTTCATCTCTAATTTTTTCAAATTTAGATTGACTTAATGGATTACCACTTGCATCTTTTCATACATCTCCTTCTTTAGTATAACCTAAAGAATTTTGCATATATAATTCTTTTAAGTCTCTATTATTACTTCTTGCAGCTGCAGTTCTACCTCATCCTCATCCTCATCCAATAAGAGGCACCCATTTTTCCCAAGTTTTCATTTTTTCATCTGTTTGTAATTCTGAAACTTGTTCAACAGGTTTATACTGAGTTTTTTTATTGCTCAATATTTTTGCGGCAGCCTCTTGAGCTCCAACTGACATATTATTAAATTTTTCTATTTCATTTTGGTCTAAATATCCTCTAAGATTGCTTAAAGCAGCTTGAGTTTCATAAGCATCAATTTTTTTAGTAGAGGCTTGATATTGAGGTAAATATTTAGTAATACTATCTGAAATTTTTACTGCATTATTATCAACCGCAGAACAAACATTTTTAGATCCTTCTTGAGTTGTTTTTTCAAAGGATTTTAAATTATTTTCTTGATTTTGTTGAAACTTAGAATAATCAGTACTAAATTGTTGATAAAAAGAAGTAAGATTTCCTAATTCTGTATTCGCCTGTGTGCTATTTTTAAGGATCATTTCTGCTTGATCTCGTGATATATAAGCATTTATTCCTGACTTTTGAGCTTCTGTATTTACATCCGCTTGAAATTGTGAAACAATTTGTTTTCTATTATAATTTTCTAAATTTGCTCTAGCTTGACTATTATGGCTTTGTGTGATATAAACTTGTTGCATTTGAGAATATAAAGCTTTTTTCAAAGCGTTTTCATCAATATTAATTAAACCATTTGCATCTATCGTATAGTCTTGCCCAACCATTAAACCTAATGTATCTATTAATTTTTGTGCTTCTTCATTAGATTTAATAATAGCTTCATAAAATTCGATAGTTCCTTCTGTTAATTCATCTATTCCAGAACGAGCATTCTTATAATTAGAAATTATATCAGCAAGTTCTTTATATTTTTCTTTAGCTTTTTCTACATCTTCTGCAGTTTTTTCTACTTGTTTTTGTAATTTAGCTTCTTCAGAATTTACTTTTATTAAATGAACAATTCATGCTCCTAAAGCTACAACACCTGCAGCTAAAGCGGCTACCATAGCAACTCCAAGTGCAGTGATATCTCCAGTTAATAATTTTTGTACAGCTTTTAATGCAGTTATAATTCCTTCTTGAACAATTTTTACTATATTAATTAAAGTTTCTTTTAAAGAAAATCCTGCTTGAGCAGCGTCTTCTGCAGTTTCTGCTTGTTCTAAAGCAACTTGAGTTGCCTCTTGTGTATTTTCAACTTCTCCTAAAGCAATATTTTTTAATCTTTGAGCTTCTTCTGCTTTCATTGCAGCTACTCTTGCCGCAGCTCATTTTGCAATTGCAGGACCTGCAGCTTTAATACTATCTCAATTTTTTGCTAAAAATAAAGATTGAGTAACAACAACAGAAAAAATACTTTGAATCTTTTCTCATCCAGACAAATCTGGATCAAACATTGTTTTGAAGACTCCGACTGTACTTGTTAAAGTTGACATTGTTAATGAAGCTGCAGTAATAACATCTTGCATTTCATTAATCTTTTGAGTAGATTTTACTGTTTCATCAACAAAATTTTTACCCTCTTGATTAATTTCTTCTAATTGTTCAACTTCTCCTGAATGAAGACGTTTTCTTCTTTCTAATCCAGTATTAATTTTTCCTATATTTTTTTCATTTACTTCAACTTTATCATTTAATTCTGTTTGAAGATCTATAAGTCCATCTTCTAATTTTCTTAATTTACCCTTACCATTAATTTCTTGTGCAACTTGTTTTGCTTTTATAGAATAATTAGGTAAAGCTTTTAAAGCAGATTCTAATTCTTCTTTTTGAGCTTTAGTAATTTTTTTATTGCTAAGCTCAGACTCTCCTAACATATTATTAATTTTTCTAATAACATTTAACTGTCTATTATATAAATCATTATTTTCTTCTAATGTTTTTTTCTTTGCTTTTATTGCAGCAACATCATCTTTTTCTGAAATTCCTATATCTTCTAAATCTTTTTTTCAATTTTTTAATTGAGTGATAATTTCAGTATTTTCTCCAATTTGTTTTTGATATGCTGTTAATTGATTATATTTTTCTTCTGTAATATCTTTTTCAATTTTTGAAATTTCTAAAGCGATATCAGCTTCAGCTTTTACTCTTTCTTCACTTGCAGATACACCAGCTCTTTGATATCCAGATTGAATATTTTCTGCAAGTTCTTGTTTAAAAGCTCCTTCATTTTGTTTTTTCTTTTCTAATTCTCGATTTTCTAGTCCTCTATTAACAGCTCCAGCAATTTGTTTACTGAATAAAGTCGCAGCGTTAGCTCCTAATGTAGCTAAACCATTTAATCCGCCACCTAAACCTGTTAAATATGTATTAATAGTTTTTAATGCGCCAATTAATAAATCTGAAAAAGATTTTATTGCATCTTCATCCAATAAAGATGAATACATTTTTTCAGCTTCTGCACTTAATTGTTCTAAATGAGCTTCAACACTATCTAAATAAATTTCTTGTTGATTTTGCAAAGCTCCTGTCGCATTTCTAGCACTATCAACATTTTGTTGAAAGAAATCTCAATTTTCCATTAAAGACATTAATTGAGTATATTGTCTAACGCCTGCTACATTTTGAGCTAAAGCAACTTTTTGGGCTTCTGACATTGTATGCCATTTCGTACCCATTTCATTTAAAATATCATCCATTTTCTTTAGATTGCCTTGGCTATCTAAAACATGAATATCAAATTTTTCTAATGCCTCAGAATATTTTCCAATAGTAACAGATCCTTCATCTCCAAGCTCTAAATCTTGAATACGCGCAAATAAAGTTTTAAATGCTGTACCTACAACATCTGCACTTTGACGAGTTCTGTCTGTTACAGTTGTTAACGCTGCTGCTGCATATTCATAACTTAAACCTACTGTATCAGCTACTGAAGAGAATTTTTCTAACCCTTGAGAAATTTCCTCCGCACTTGAAGCTGTTTCTGCTCCTAATTTTGCTAAAACATCTGCATAATATTCTAAATTCTCAGAACCTTCTGCAAAATTATTCCAAATTGCAGTCATATAATCTGATACTTGTTCTGCAGATTCTCCTAGTACATTAGACATCTTTACTGTTATATCAGATCTTAATTTTACTTGCTCTTCATCTAAACCTTGTTGGAAATAAATTAATGCCGCTTTAGTATAATCTAAGGTGGTTGCTCCTAAATTTTGAGCTGCAGTATTTGCATATTTTGCAAATCTTTCCATATCTGCCGCAGAAGCATTGGATACAATTCTAATATCATTTAAAGATTTATCTAATTTTTTTACATAATCATAAGCTTTTTGAATTGACCCTGTAAAATTATTAAAAATACTAGAAGAAATACCAAAACGAATTGTATTTGCCATTGTTAAGGACATTTTTTCTAATAAAGTACTTGTTTGTTTTAGTTGAGTATTAGTATTTAAAATTGAACTAGCAACTTTATTAAAAGAGTCTGTCCCCATTGATCCAGCTCCAGCTAAATTAGCTCTCATTTGAACCATAGTTTTATTAGATTCTATTAATTGTTGCTTAAATTTTGTTAAATCTAATTGGCCCAATTTAGAATTTCAAGATTTATTTAAAATTTGTTCTAAATTTTTAGCTTCCTCAGCGGCCTTTTTAAAATCTTCGCCCATTTTACCTGTAAAAGAAGAATTTTTAGCCTGATTTTGAATTTGTTGTAATCCTGATACTAATTCGCCTAATTTTTGTTTAGACATTTCTAATTGAGAAGTATCTGCTTCAAATTTAAAACCTACTCTAAGTTCATTTTTTGAGACCATATCCTTTTACCTCCTTTATTTCACATATTTTTCTTCCAAAATAAAAAACTTTCCTTCTTATCTAATTATGATAAAAAGGAAAGATAAATTATTAATTTTTGACCTTGCTTAAAATTACATTACTAAGTTTCCATTATTTACAGATTTTGCAAAATTTAATACGTTTTGAAATTTTTCTTGATCAAAACCATCTACTATTTTTTGCATTTCTTCTGCATTAATAGGTAAATTTTCTATAATATTAGAAAGAACTCCTGCAGTTGTATTTTGATAATTTAAAATATCGTTTTCTTGTTGATTTAAGCTTTCACATAAGAAATTATATTCTTCTTCTTCCATATTTTCTAAAACTTTATCAATTAAACCATTACTTTTTAAAATATCATATAATTTCATTTTATCTTCTTTTTGTTTTTCAGTAAAAGAAATATTTGTATACATCATTACAAGATATAAATGAAAATATGCTTCTAATTTTAAAGAATTATAAATAGCATTTTCTTTTGCACTTTGTAATGTAACATTAATTAAAGAATATTTATCTTCTAAAGGTAAATATTTTAATACTTCAATTTGATTTCCTCCAAAATCAAAAGTATTAACTTCTGTATTTAATTTCAATTTTAAATTTGTATAAGATATCTTATTCATATTTTTCTTCTCCTTTTTCTCTCTAAATATATTTTACAATTAAATTTTTTAATTGTCAAATAATATTTTAATAAAAGAATTCCTTACTAATAGAGATCATTCCACCTAATCCTTTTCCTTTTGGTGCAGACTCTGTAGTTATTACTTTATTTAATATCTCAGCAGTACTTTTTACATAAATAGCACCATCTGGGTTATTAAAAATTAAATAATCTACATCTCCATAAGAGATTCCTCCATAAGTAATTTCATATCCAGCTAACTCATACCCATATCTTAAATGATAAAAATGAGTTTCAACTGCTGCGGCATGTACTCTTTTTCTTTTTATTGTATTATATCCTGCAAAAATTGCAGAAATACGAGTATCTTCATCAAATCCTAATTTTCCTAAACTAGCATAAATAGAACGAACAATTGAACTTTCTCCTAAATGAATTTTATCTCGACCAACCGCTTCAACTAAAGCCTCAGCAAGTTTGTCTCATGTCATACTCGCATAGTTTTTTAAACTAAAATTAGCTTTTTCTATTAGTTTATAATATTCTAATAATTTTTGATTAGGATAGGCTTTTACTTCTAAATTTGTAGCATTAGTAGAAACATCAATTTTACCAGCTACATCCGCAATATAATATATTTTTTTTGCTTCTTCAGTATCTTTATTAATAACCTTTTGAGTTTTAATATTAATTTTTTGTAAAAATTCTTGAGGAATTTTTTCAGTAATAACCGCGGCATCTATTCCTTCAACATTTCCTAAATTAGAGCCAATCATAAAAGCATCTGAATTAATAGACATCTCTGTACAAACTTCTTTAGTTATTGCTGCAAAAACATCTGCGACCTCTCTTTCAAAAGAAGTTCCTCCTCTACGTTGAAATAAATTTGCAACATTATATTGACCTTTTTTTGAATTTTGAATATTATATAAGATAGTATCTAAAGCATTTTGTCTAACTATTGTTAATTCTTTTTTATTAGTAGGGTGACTATAATTTCTTGCAGCTTCTTGTAAATCATTTAAAAATTTTTGCAATTCATTTGCTTTATTTATCTTTTCTCCTAATTTATCATTAGCTTGATACAAATTTTCCATTTTAGGATGAACATCATTAATTAAAAAAGCAGCAACTGAAACCGCATTATATTTTCCTCGAAAATCCATTATTCATCACCTTCTTTATATAAATAAAAAAAAGGAGCTTTATAGCTCCTTTTATTATTTTCCCTTTCCCTTTTATAAAGTTAATCTAAATTAATTAGATTGATTGATATGGTTCACCATTTGTAGTTACAGAATCGTGTCCAGTTGATTCAATGCTAATGTTTGCTTCATGAGGCATTACAGATTTAATATCTGCAGAATCTTCAGCAGTTTCATTTACAATTTGGATAACACATAATACTTTTTTAGTATTATCAAAATAAGTATATCCTGGGAATGCATCCATAGTAAATGTAAATGTTGATGGATCTCCTGTAGAAGCCATACTAAATGTAAAGTTAGATTGAATTTTTACATTTGGTAATGTAATTTCAGCAGGCATATCTTTTCCTGTATTTTCATCTCTAAATAATGTAGATGCTTCAACATAATAGAATCCTGCGAAGTTTCCTGCATCGATTTGTAATTCAGATACATTTGCTCCATCTTTAACTACATAGAAGTCACATAATACTGTTTTACCAGCATAAGAACTAGCCCCTTCTAATTTTTTACCATCACTACTAACTTCTAATCCTTCAATTAAAGTTCCTTCAACTGATCCATCAGCTTCAGTTAATACTACAAATACTGGAGCAGTTCCATCAATTTCTTCATTAGTACCTAATACATCTGTTAAATCAATTTTTCCATCTGCTGAAACACTTGCAGCTGAAGTTGTATGAACATGAACATCTTGTTCTTCATCACTAAATAATCCAGCTCCTGATAATACTGAGAAACCAATTGGAGATAATAAAGCGTCTTCAACAGTGAAAGTTAAAGTTTTTTCACCTTCCCATGCGATTAAACGAGTATTTCCTCTACCACCTTGAGCATATACTGTTGTAGATGCACCTTCAAGAGTAGATGTTTTAGCTGTATCGATATATAATACTGGTTGTCCAGCTTTGAATGTAGTTTTTCCGATTTTTGTAGCTGCTTTAGCTTTAAAAACTACATTACATATTTCTCTTACACCAAATTTCATAAGTTTTCCTCCTTTATAAATTATTAACTTTTCCTTGTATCACTTAATAAATATTGCTTAATTTGTTAAGCAATCTTATAATTCATTTATTAGAGTTTTTAGAACTCTGGTTTACTTTCAACATTCGAGTGAATATCGTCCATCCAATCATCGACATCTTCTAAATCCTTTGCACCAGCCAACTGCGCTTTGATATGAATATCTCAAGCCAGTTTTAACTGGAATCTTTTAAATTCATCAAATAATTGATAAATTGTATAATTAAGCAAAGAATTCATATCTTTATTTTCTCCTACTGCAAGTATTGAAATATATCTACTCAAAATAGCTACTTTCTGATTATCTTTATTACGAGCTGCCAATTTATTATGGCGATCTCTTAATTTATCCGCGATTTGACTTGCTAAACTGCCAGACGGATTATAATCAGAATCGTTTGCGCCTCCGTCCAGACATAATACTTCATTCAAAACTTTAATAAAATAATCATAATTATCTTTATTTAAATAAAATTCATTATTTTCTTGTTTAAATTTAATTATCATATTTATTTCATCAATTTGAATTTCATAAGTAGGAAATAATAGAGCTAGTACCATTGTTGCTTCAATTTTTGTTTTTTGCACACTTGGATTTTTTTCTCTCATTATTGACATTAATATTTCAAAATTACTTGTATTTTCTAAACGATTTCTGTCCTCTGTGTTAAGTTTATTTTTATTAAATTTTAAAAACTCGCATCCGCTAAAAAAAGCTTCTTCTCCTATATAAGATATTTCTTTTATAGTTGGCGGATGAAGTAATAAATGAACTTCTTCTATTGGGATATCGTTACCAGACAAAAGTAACAAATCATTATTCATTACTCTTCTTCATCTGGAATGCGATCATCATTTCCATGAATCGCTCTATAGGATAAAGTATATCCTGATAAAACCTCATCTAAAACAGTTTCTTTTGATCCAATAAAATTTAAAGTTCCTATTCCAGTTAAATTTGTTTCATTTAAAATTCCATCAATATAACCTGCTATTTTCAATGGTCTAATTTGATAATTATCCATAACTCAATAATCAGTATGACATAATATATCAAAATGAATTGTGCAGTCTCTATAATGAGGGTTTTTTAAATTAGGAGTAAAATTATCAAAAGAAATAATTATATAAGTTTTAACTATTTCTTGTTCAGGCATAGCAATTTTTGGGGCTAATTTTACATATCCCTCTTGAATTAAACTAGCTAAAGTAGTTTGAGCTATTTTCTCCTGATATTCTGGATTAGTTATATTTGATAAACAATCTCTAGTAGGAATAACTAATAATCTTAATAATTGTTTATTTTCAATTTTATTATCAAAAAATAATTTTGTAAGTATCCTTTCTATATCTTTTTCAACAGATAAGAAAGACGAATTTAGATTTGGTAATTCAATTGCATCTCTTTTCATCTTTTATCCAGCTCCTTTTATATCCCATCTATAAAGATTTTATTGTAATTGTTTTTACAATATCCTCTTCATTCTCTCTTGAATAAATCAAATCAACAGATCCACTCTTACCTGATACAATAGTAACTTCAGCTTCACTCATTGTTTGATGTTTAATAGCGGCCTTACTATTACTTACAAACCAAACTCCATTTTCTGCATTTTCAATTGTATAAATTGCTGTATCAAATGGATACAAACTATCGTTTCCTTGTATTGCGGGAACTCCGCTTGGTTCGTCTATAGGCTCGGTTGGTTCTTCATCACCGGTTGCCGCATTTTCACCTATATTTTCTACAGGTTCAAATTCATTTCTAAATGTTTCCTTTAAGTAAACAATTAGCATTGTATCAGATGTGATATTATCAACCATTTGAACTTCCCATAATCTACCATTAATTTCTACTTTTGTAAATCTATGGAAATAGTCTTTAGTATCATCATCCGCAGTTATATATAAAACAACTTCATACCCCATCTCACTCCAAGAATTAAGTCCTTTAGTATGCCATAATGTATGATAAGTAGGTCTTCTTAAATAAGCATAGTAAGATTTTCCATTAATCATAACCTCGTCTTCTGCTCTACGAATAGTACCCCTAAAATACGCATTTTCTTCAAGGATTTCTTGAATAACGATCCATTTGGTATTAGTTTCTTTCCAAGTAAATATATCTCCAACTTTCATTCCTATTTCTTGTATTTTTTTATCGCCTTTTGCAGCGTTTAAACAAATATCTTCATAAGGAATTGAAATTATTTTATCATCATAATCTTCTTTAAGCTTATCATGATTAATCAAACATTTAAATTCTCTATCATCATTTAATATTGCGGTTTGTGCTTGGTAACTATATAGCAATGCTTTTTTAAGACTTCTTAACTTATCTAAGTCCATTCTATCTTCTTGCTTTACGCCACCGTTATATCTTAACCTAGCTTTTAAATTATCTAGACTCGACATAATCTTTAATCCTGTTTAATAAGTTTAAACATTCAAAGATTGTTCTTCTAAAATTAAAGAAATCTTCTTCATCTAAACTTACTAATCCTTCCATTTTATTTAAAAACATCAAAGATTCTAAACCAAAAGAACCTTTAAATAAAATGTTCATTCCCGCAACTTCTTCTGTAATAGTGGATAAGGGAGTCTTTCAATCAAGACCCTCTTCTTTACTTGGTAATAATTTATATGTTTGATTAACTAATTTTCTTAAATCTTCAAGAATTAATTTATTATCTATTTCTGTATCATATTTAGTTATCATTTTAATTACCTCTTTTCACAGGGGCAACAATGATATCTAAAGTAGTTTGAGGAATACCATCTTTACCAATGGTTCTTCTTTTATATAATCTTTGTAAATGAAACCCTTCTCTTTCATAGTCTTTTTTCATTACAAGTAACTTTTGCATATGATTGGCTTGTGATGTAAACTTAAAATCAGTTCCACTATATTTCATTCTAGTGTTTTCAACACTTGCTAATTGTTGTCCTATCCATTCAACTATCATATATGTTGCAAGAATATTAATTTCTTCAGAGGTTAATGCACAATTGAAATAACCTGTAAAAACATATCCCTCTTCTTTTTCTTCCTCTTCCTCGCCTTCATCTTCTTCATCAGGTAAAGAAAAACCTTTTTCATAATCGAAAAGGTTCTTTCTTGGAAATTCAAATTTAGGAATACTTGAAATTAATAAATCTTCAAGCATATTATAAGTTTCCTTTTTAGTTAGTTCCATATACATATCATCAGTTACTTTTGATAAGAAACTTTCATATACTTCAGAAAAAGGTGTAGTACTTTGCTCTTCCATATTACACCTCCATTTTTTAATTTTTACTAACTACTTTATATTTACTTTCTGTGATTGGCTCTGATCTTCTTCCGCTAGTAGTAGAATTTGACTTAGTAGCGGTGATAGGTTCACTTCTTCTTTGAGTTGTAGCCGCCTCATTTTCATTATTTTCTTTTGAAATTAAATCATTATTTATTGCATTTGTTACATTAAAATGAGTAGTTTTTTGAATTTCTTCTCTCATTGCGTTATTATTTAATTTTAATTCAACAGCTTCTTGTTTAACTAAATCAATAACTCCTTTTGGCCCATATTCAAGAGTATCTTTTAATTGATCTAATGTTCCTTCTGTTAATAATTTTTTAACATCTTTTTGTGTATAAAAATATTCAGGTTGAACCTCTCCTAAAATTTCTTCTGCGGCCTCAGGATCTTGGATAATTAAATAATGTTTTAATAAAGCTTTTCCACCATCAACCCAAGATAATTGCTCTATTTCATTAAAAGTAACTTTCTTAGTTTCTCCAGCTGAGAAAGTTCTATGAATGTTAAGATCTGGGATACGATATCCTACTGAGCCATGATCTCTATTAGTAAGTTCAATAATTTTGTCTTTACTAACCATAATCTTTGCCTCCTTCTATCTCCTTTATAAATTTATTATACAATAATTTTTCTTTTTTATCAACTAATATAATAAAAAAGAGAGGAAGATTAATTATTATAATTAATCTTATAAATAATTATAATATCTTTCTTCCTCAATTATATTTATTTTTATCTATTATAATTAGATAGATGCTTCATCGATTAATCCAGTATTTCTATAAATACAAATGTTATTTGTTAATAATGTAGCAACACCGAATTTTTTATAAACTCTGAATTCTCTAGACCAATCTTCATTGTCTACTTCTTTAACAGCAGCAGGTCCTTCGAAAGCGATTTTAACTGGTTTAGAATTATCTCCAGCTGGAATGATGAATGCATATGATGGATCGATAACTTTCTTTTCGTTATTTTCATCTTCATATGATTGATCTAATACGATTACATTGTGTCCTTTATAGTTAGCTAAGTAACCATTTGACCATTTTTCATCTCTATGATTATCTGATACCCATCCTTCAGCAGGAACCATAGTTGCTGCGAATTCTAAAGTACAGTAAATAGTAGCTTTTCCATAAGAATCTGCGATTTGGATTAATTGATCCATAGTTTTTTCTTCAAAATCTGTTTCAGTTTTGTAGTTAGCAGTTGGTAAATCTTCGATAGATGCGATTAAAGCTCTTGCGATTTCTCTATAAACAGCTTCATCTAATCCTTCCATGATAATATCGATCATTTCAGCGAAATCTACTCTACCATCTAAGAATTCTTCGAATCCTACTTGAGCAGCTCCACCGTATGCTTCAGTTGGAACGTCTACTACTTTTCCATCTAATTTAAATACTTCATATACTCCAGCTAAACCAACTCTTGTAACGAATTGTTTTGCTCTTCTTCTAGCTGAAGCAGATACTTTTTGAACAAATCTTGCTTTGTCTCCATTTGCGAATGTTTTAACTTCAGCAAATTGTCCATATTGTTCCATTACTTTTCTTGGTAAAACATCATTGATTGTTTCTTCCATGATTGTAAAGATTGTGTTTTTGTTTTCTCTGTATAACGCATAAGTACTAGCTAATTCATTTAATTCTGATCTTAAAGTTTCATTTAATGCAGAATAACTTAACTTAGTATCTCCATAAGAATAAGCTACTTGTGAAGCAGGATTTGCGTTAGCTACAGTTTTTGCTAATTGAATTAAATCATTTTTTGCTAATGCCATAATTTTCTATCCTCCTTATGCTATTCTTTGTACTTTAACAGCTGGTTGTCCATCTGCCATAGTATAAACCTTTACTACTTTAAATTTAATATCACTATTTTCATCTTTTTCAAGATATCCATCTTCATTGATTCCTAAATCATCACCGACTTCTAAATCAGTTAATGTAGTTTCTCCTTCAGATGCTTTTTCTAACATGTTAGTTGTATAGATATCACCTACGTTAGTTTTGAAAACTCTTGGATAAATTTTTCCATCAGCGCTATCAGAAACTTTTTGTGCGAAATCTTTGTAAGTTTCTCTATAACCATCATATAATTTAACTTCGTTGAATACTAACATCCATTCACCTTCACCAGTTTTGTTAACTTCACCATTTTCATAGTCATATTTAACAAATTCACCATTTTCTAATACTTTAATAGTATCAGCAGCAGGTAATTGTGCGTAAATTTGACCAGTTCTTTGTGCAGATAAATGGTTAGGTTCAACTTGTCCATAACCTTTTCTTAACATAACTAATTCCTCCTCTATTATTTCTTGCTATTTTGAGTATTTATACAAGCAGAAATCCATGCAGGTACATTGCTTTCTTCAGTATTATTAAGATTGAAAGTTGTAACTGTTGTATTTTCTTCTTCTGTATTATTTTTATTTTCTGCTGAATCCTCTGAATCAAAATTGACTTTTTTTCTAACACAAATTATAGATAATTTTCCTTCAATATCATCAAGGCTATAATTATCAATGTTTTCTTTTACATCTTTTTTGTCTTCTTCAGATAGCATCCAGAAAGAGTTAATTAAATTTTCTTTCTTTTCTCTTTCAACTCCGCTTTTGTATTCAACTAATTCATTGTATTTAGTTTCTAACTCAGCATATTGAGCTTTTAGAGCGCTATATTCTTCAACAGATACAGTTTCAGGTTCAGTAGATTCTTCTACTGGTTCTTCTTCCTCAACTTCAGCAGTTTCTTCATTTTCTTCTTCTGCAACTTCTTCTTCTTCTTTGTCTTCAGAAGGAGTTTCTCCTTCTTCCTCAGCTTCTTCAACAGGTTCTTCTGCAGCCTCTTCAGCTTCAAATTCTGTAGTAGGAGCTTCTTCAATAGAAGTAGTTTCTGTTTCGATAGAATCTTCATTTTCAATAACTTCTTCAGTTTCATTTTCTTCTGCAACTTCTTCAGTTACTTCAGTAATTTCTTCTTCATTAGTTACTTTTTCTTCTAATTCCATGTTCTTTCCTCCTTCTAATGCAAATTTTAGATCTTGCATCATAGTAAATAATGTTTGTTTAAAATTATCATCTACTTTACTAAAAGATTTACTTACCGCAGGAGCAGTAATACTAGCACCTTCAAAACAAGGTTCTACATCTTCTCCTAAGATACATAATTTTGAAAATATTGCATCATTTATTATGAAAAAATCCATACCATCTTTAATATTTGTTGACCAATGTCCATTTAAAGTTTCTTCATCAAGTTCCATAGATTGGCCATTTCCTTTATCAATAACTCTTTTTGCTTCTTCAAATTGTCCAGTCCATAAATAACCAGTAGTCATTAAATAATCTCTTGTAATAGTATTTCCAAAATCATCTGTATCCTCGAATTCTTGGAACCATACTTTAGCATCAGGAGCTACAAAACCATAAGGTTTAGTTAAACAATTAAATTTAACTCCTTCATCATCAAAGATTACTTGTTCTCCATGGTCTGCAAAATCCTCCTTGTCTTCTTTATAGTATCCAACAATAGGAGCGCCTCTTAAGGTTTTTGCCATATCTGCGGCAACTTCTTTAGTAATATAACTATGATTTCTATTTTCTCCTACATATAAAACTTTAATTTCACATTTTGACATTAAAGGATTAATATCTAATGGTTGAAGATTTATAAATTCAGGAGAACTAATAGTTGCAATTGATTGATGCATCATATTATAATACCTCCTTATCCTACTTTCCTTTTACTCTTTAATTTGAATTTTTATTCAATAAAATTTTCTTTTATTGACCTAACTTTGAGACTCTTTGTTTTGTAAAGTCTTTTCTGAAACAGGTTCATCTTTAGACTCATTTGAAGGTCTTCCAGCTTCATTATTTTCTTCAGCTAGATCAACCGCTTCAATCTTTCCTTCTTTATTTTGAGCATTTACTCTATTTAATACATCAGAGTTCATTGTACTAGACATCATTGGTGGGATAAATACATTAATTAAATCTAATAAATCATTTTCAAAGTATGCATTTGCTAAAATAGAACTTTGAGATTGTCCCATAGCAATTTGAGGTAATAATTTACTAAATCCAACTTGCATTTGTTCTTTATACATTTTTGCAAGCTCTTTATAGTTATAAATAGTAGTTCTAAGAACTTGAACTCTATAATATACTTTTTTAGGAGCTTTATTAAAATGTTCAATTAGTCCATTTAAGAAAATTTCAAATTGAGCTATCAAATCATATAAAGAAGCTTCATCATTTAAGATTGATTTCTCTAAAGCAATATTACCATCAGTATTAAATTGCATTTGAGAAATACCAGCTTCATTATAAACAGTTCTTTCTACTTTCATTAAATCATCTATTGTTGTAGTAGTATTTCTATCTGCCATATCTGCTACATCAACATCTGCGAAAGTTGTTAAAACATCAACCCCTATTGCTTTACCCAACATATTAACAGCATTATTATGAAGTTGTTGAGCTTCATCTACATCAAAAACTAAATCTCCATTTTTATCTAATGGCATTTTTTGAATTATGATTTTTAATAATCTTTGTGCCATTTTTCTTCTATCTAGATCTTGAGCTTCATTTAAATCTATTAAAGCAGGAATTACCGCAATCATAATTGGGAAATCTTCTCCATTAATATTAAATTTAATTGTGCTATTAATATCTAATAAATACCATCCCGCAGTATCTCCATTAAAGTCAGGAAGTAATTTTCCTTCTTTATATAAAATATATCCTTTTTTAAATTCTTTAGGGAATAAATTTAAAACTTTTACTTTTTGATTAGCATCTTTAAATACATCATCAAAATATTTCATATTAAATTCTACTGCAGGTTTGCCATCTACACTAAATCTAGAACGACAATATTTAACAGGTAATTCTTGAACTTGCATTGTATTATGTCCAGGAACTAAATAACCATAAAAGCAACCATTTTTAATAACTTTTAATGCAGCTTCTCCAAAAAATTTCTTTGCTCCAAAATTATCTAAATAATTTAAAACTTTATAAAAATCTTCTAAAGCTTTGCTTGTTACAGTTTCTTTATCACTGTTAATATAAGGAGTAACCATCCAGTCGTATCTATACATATAAGCTAAATAACGACATAATCTTTGATAAATACCACTTGTTCTATAAAAGAAATTAGAAATTTCTCTCATTGCCGCAAGATTATTATCTGCAATAGCTTTCATAATAAATTGTTTATTTCCTAATCTAGGATCTATTCTTTTATAATCTCCGATATCTAATACTGCATCTTGTAAAGTTTGAATTCCTACTTTAATTTTTGAGAAATCAATAGGATTAAAACTTTCATCAAATGGATCTGGATTTATTGCTGGCGCCATCTTAAATCCTTTAGATTTAATTTCTTTGATTCTGTTTGTAATCATAAAAGACACCTTCCTTTACTAAAATCCTCCAAGAGCATAATAAGAATTCATAATATAATCATAACTAATTAACGATTCATCTGTATAAGGAATTGCAATTAAAATAATATTATGTTTGCGGCAGTATTCTCTTTTTTGCATATCATTGTATTGTTGTTTCTTTAATCCACTAACGCCACCAAATTTGCTTTTTGCAATATAATGTTGAATTCCTTGATATTCTAATAAAAACATCAAATTATCATCATCATCAAAAACTGCAAAATCAAATCTTAATGGACGACCATTATTGCTAATTAAATCTGGAAAAGAATATTCTTCTTGAAAATTCATTCCTGCAGTCCTTAAAATATCTTCTATTTTAATTTCTCCACGACTTGCTCGCATCTTATTATCCTCCTTTATATAAAAATATATCAGGATAATTATTTTTACATTTCTATATTTTTATAAAAAACTGCTGAGGACAATCAATTAAGATTGCCCACATAGTTATTTATTTGTAAAAAACACCATATCCGCAATATTTCTTTTCTTTCTTTTTTTCTTTCTATCTTCTTCTTGTTTTATATAATATAATCCATATTCAAAAGCAGAGAATTTATCTTTAGGAATACTTCTATTAGATTGTTTTAAAATAATATTAACACCTTCATTTTCTTCAACTAAATTTAACATTTGTTCTCTTAAAATAGTAGTTAAAGTAAATGGCATTAAATAATCTGCTCTTTTATCATTATCCATATTTTGTCCTACTTTTGTAGACATCAGTTTAACTTTAGCCTGTCCTTCATCTATTAAAAATTTAATTTTACCACTAAATAATTGAGTTTGAACATAACTATGAGCTTCTGTATTAATTGGAGTATTAGCTTTCATTAAATACATTGCATTTTCTTCTACACCTGGACCTTTTATTTTTTTATAAGGCTCTAAAGCATCTTCTGCAGTTCCGCCTTCTACTCCAAAAGGCAATAACTCATCTCCGGTTTCTGGATCTACTTGAGCTTTTGTCATAAAATCAACTAAACCTGCACCAAGACCATTTGCATCTATTACCGCAATTTTAGCTTTATATTTATAAAACAATTTTTTAATATGTATTGCTTGTTGTTCAAAATCTTCAGCTTCATAACTGTATAAATTAACAAGAGTCTTAAGAGCTGCGCCTTGAACTTGCGGAGTTACCTTAAAAATACAAACTTCGGTTGTACATTTAAAACGGCCAACGTCAACTCCTAACACATAATAAGCACTTTTACTACTTCTTCCACTAAATTCATATTCAGGTTGTAATAATTGTCTATGTTTATCAAATTTCTCTGCAGAGAAGAATGCATTTTCTGCATCTCCGCTTCATTCAGACTCATATTCACGAGCAAATGAACTATCATTATATGTTCCATCAAGTTTTAATTCTTCAATAAAAGATTTTTTAAGTAGCTTTTCCATTACTGGAACTCGCCAAGTTCCTCCTAGAACGACGGCTTCCGCAGGTTCTATAATTTGCTGAATTAAAATTTGAATTAATTTTTCATAGGCAAATGAATTTTTTCATCCTGCAGTAGTAACATAAATTTGAGATTTATTAACTGTTTCTTCTTCATGTCTACTACCATCTGAAAGTCTTCTATCAACATTCATGGTTGGAATAATAACTTCATTTAAAAGAGTCTGATCAATTAAAATACACTCTTCCATAAGTCCGCCTGTAGCACGTTTACCACGAGAACTTTGTTGTGCAGCAATAATATCTAATTTGCTACCATTTTTAAATTTATATTCAACCATATTTTTACTAGCTTTTGTCTGACCTCTTGTTCAATCTATTTCATTTTTTAATCCAGGAATTAATTTACAAAGCTCTTCTGCTTTTTCTCTTGCAATTCCCGCAGCTTGTTCTTTTCCACCTGTTGTAACAAATAAATGCGCACCAGGGAATAAAGTACATCTTAGCATTAAAATTAAAACTGATAAAAAAGATTTAGAATAGGCACGAGGGAATGTCGCATAGGCATATCTATGACGCATTACTGCTCTTAAAAATACTCTTTGATAAAAATATAAGGAAAAATTCTCAGGATTACTTCCACAAAGGAAATCCACGAAAATATCAGGATATTCCCTTCAGAATGACACGTACTGCCTAATAATAGGTAATACTTCCTTAATTCTCTCCTCAGAAATTCCTGTCTTTTTTGTAATATTTTTATTTTTATTTAATTCTAATAAATCTGCTAATGCCATTATTCATCACCGCCATCTTCTTCAACAGCAATGTCTAAATCTTGGCTCTTTTGTGCCTCCATCTCTTCTATAAAGGCTGCGTAATCTTCATCCTCCAGCTCGAATTGTCCATCTTGAGCAGCTGCTTCCGCTTCATTCATTTCTTTTTGAATTTGAATTTTCTTTAAAGCATCTTCAATTTGTTGACCAAATCCTAAATCTTGAGTAACTAATTTATGTAAATAATCATTCATATCTTTTAAAGTTGCATCAACTTTATCTTGTGGAATATCTGTTGCATATCTAGGGATAAAACCATCTCTTTCACACATTGCAACTAATTCACCAACAGAATCAACAAAATCATTTTTTTGTTCTTTGTTTTGTGCAGCAGTAAATTTTGCTGATTTTCTTAATGACTCAGATACTTTTGATAATTTTTGGAAACCTTCAACATCACCAATATCAAGAGATTGGTTCATTTTAAGGTTAGTTTTACAAATTAATATTAAAGTGTTTACTGTATCTGCATCTTGAATATCAAAAGACTCAGTCATTTCATTATATATTCTTTCTAATTCAACCCATTCATTTGGCTTATAAAGTCTTCCCCATTTCATCGCTAAAAATTTCTTATCATCTTCAGTTAAATCAACAGCAACATCTATTAAATCATCTTCAGACATATAATCATTTTCATTTATTGCGCCGGTTGGAATTTGTGCGGTTTGGCCTATCGGAGCCATAGCCGCTGCTGCCGCATGTTGAGTTGTAGCAGTTAGCATAGTTTTATATTCCGCTTCAGAGATTTCTCCAGCTTCAAACCTTTCTTTGGCTTCTGCTTCTCTAGCCGCGGCCTCTTCTGCACGAGCTTCCGCATCTTTTTTGTATTGCTCTTGTAGTGCTTCAGTATCCTCTCATCCATATTGTTTCCATTGTTTTAATTTCATTTTAGATAAATATCTACCAAATACAGATGAGCTTTTTAATTTACTAGGATCTTTTTCATAAATTCTATCTCTTAAAATATTCCATTCTGCAGGAATATAAGGCACATCCATTTTTTCTAAAAGCCAAACATAAGTGCTTTCATCAAAATTATCAATATGCATAGTTAAACATTCTTTACACATTTCAGTTTTACTACCATCTTTATATGTAAAGAAACTATTTTCTCCCATCCACTTGCCGCATTTTTTACAATAAAATTTATCTTTTACATCGGTTGCCGCCATTATTCACTCACCTCTTTATTCTTTTTATTTCTACAATCTTTACAAATACTATAAAAACCATCTTTTGAAGTTTTATTTTTTGAAAAAAACACATTATGAGCTAATTTAACTTCGCCACAACGAGAACATTTTTTCCACTTACCTTTTTCTTGATATGTATAATATCAATTTAAATATCTTTTTATTTCATTTTCCGCAATAAGTTTAGGTATTTTATTGCGCCATAATGAACTAATATATTCTACAGAATGCTTAATTCCATAATCTAATTCTAATAGAAATTGGATTTCCGCATTACTTTTACCATCAATTTTATAAATTAACAAATCATAGTATAAAGGATATTTTTCTTTTAATGTATCATCTACTAAATCATCTAAATCTTCCATCATATAGTAGCAATCTCAATCAAATTTTCCTCAAGACTCTTCTTTTAATGCACTGTAATTACATAAAAGGGCTGAAATGTGCTTAGGGTCAAAAAAGGAAACTAACCCTTTGTTTACAGGCATTCCATTTTCATCTATATAAATATCATCTGGAAATTCAGAATGTGCAAAACTTCTTGCCGCACCTGATGTATAAATAGTTTGTTTTACATCATTTTTAATTGTATATTGTTCTTGGTACATTTCAATAAGCCATTTTTTAAGTTTATATTTTCTTTTTCCAGTTGCTCTTTTCTCTTGTTCTTTAATTACTTCAATCGCCTCTTTAAGGTCCTTTAAAGCAGGGATTTCCGCAACATCTTTAGGACTAATTGAAATCTTAGGAGTTAATAATACGTTTTTGTCATTATCCATTGTAATATTGTATAAACCATCTTCTCCATTTTCAAATTTACTTACCAATCCTTGATATGAAGTTTCTCTTTTATTTATTGTTATTAATCTATTGTCAGTTATAATTTCTTTTTTCTTTTTTTCGTTTTTATCCATCGCAAAAATAATATAATTACTTAAAATTTCAATATAATTGTCAGTTAATTGACTAGGAGGAGTTTCAGCTATAATTTGTTCTACTAATTTCTTTCTTTCTTCCGCAGTTTTTAAGCTATAATCTAACTTTCTAATGTCCATTAGTAAACTCCTTTCTTCCTCATATTATTTAATCATTTTTGACCTTTCTCATAGTTATATTGTAATCTAAAATTTTTCATTTGTCAATCTGGATGGAGGTTGTAAAAATTGATTTATTTTATAAAATATATTATAATATATTTGTAAATAAAAGAAAGGCGGGGAACGAGGTTGTACCCCAGGAAGGACCGGTGGCCGCATGAATAAGTTAAAACTAGTATGGAAAATATGGAAGAAAGAAATTATTAAAAAATTATGGTGGATTCCCGCACTTATCGTAATTGGAATCCTTATAGGCGTGGGATATTTTGTTTTCAGACCAGATGATGTATATCAATATGTAGATATTCACGGAAATAGAGGGGTAGGTAAGGATTGTTATAGAGAGAATGGAATTGCCTATTGTGAAGAATATTATGGAAATAATATAATAAAAGTAGAGAATTATGGAAGGATAAAATAAAAGATCGTGTTCTGAACTGTAAATGAAGGGGGAGATTTTGTTGTGGAGGCAAAAAGTTTTTTCAAAATTAAAAAAAATTTTTTCCTATAATAATACCCCTATCAGGGAGTTTGATGGTACGTTCGGTAGCAGGCTAAAAGAAATCCTAGCGATGGCCAAAACGCAGGGTCGTGGAGGCACGCAACGACACGAATTTTACATAAACTTTACACTTTAGAAAAAATCAATTTGACAATCAAACTTTACACATTGTTTACATTATCACATAATTAACAACATAATCAACATAATAAAAAAAATAAAAAATATTTAAAAAAACTATTGACAAATAAATATCATTATGTTATAATTAAAATGTAAAAAGGAAAGAGAGTTGATTAAGTTATGAAAAAATTATTTCTAGACATGGATGGAACATTAGCAATGTTTAATAGCAAAAAAAATGCTTTAAAAAGATTTGATAATGAAAAAGGTTTCTTTGCTAGTTTAAAACCATTTGTAAACATTGATACAATAAATCAATTAGTTGATAATAATGTTGTTGAAGTATTTATCATTTCAGCAAGTCCAAATGAACAAGCCGACATTGATAAAAAACAATGGATAGATACTTACTTGCCTAGTGTTAAACCTGAGAACATTTGTTTTTGTAGATTAGGACAAAACAAAGCACAAATAATAAAAGAACAATTAAACATTGACATTGATAATAATTGTTATTTATTAGATGATTACACAAAGAACTTAATTGAATGGAACAATTCAAATGGAATTGGAATTAAAAGACTAACAAGTTTAGCAAACAATTCAAGAAAGATTTGGAAAGGTTTATCAATTAGAAATCTTAATCAACTAACAACTTTATTTGAATAATAAAGTTGTTTTTTATTTGTGTAAAGTTTTACAAAATGTATTGCAAAGTTAAACTTGAAATGGTATAATAATAATGTAAGATAAAGAAAGAAAGGTAGTTGATTACAATGACAAACAAAACAAATAAGAAAGGAAATAAAAGACAATTCAAGTATGAATTAATTGTATTAATAACATTATCATTATTTGATATTTATTGTATTATTTATCACATTACATTAAATGGATTTAATCTAATACACATTACACAAGAGATAATTATTTACTTTTCACTAACATTTGTAATGTATTACATAACAAAAGATATTAGAAAAAATCCAAAAGAATATTCTTTAAAAGAATTATGTAAATAAATTAAATAAATAAAAAGTTTTGAAATGTAAAGGGTTTAAATAACACTTTACATTTTATTTACAAGTATGAGCGGCTCGTGGTGGATGGGCACGAGCCGAGTTGTGTGTAATAAGGTACTCTTAAAACTTTACACTCTCTTGACACTCGAGGAAGTGAGATTTTATTTTTCCTAAAATGTAAAGTTGATAAAAAGTTATTGATTTATTTTTATTTATTTGTTATAATAATAATGTAAGATAAATAAGGAAAGTGAGTTGAAATTATTATGAAAGAAAAAATGTTAAATGTATTAGGTATGATTGCTTGTGTATTAGCAATAATTGGGTTATTCAAATTATTACAATTACAAGACCAAAAAAATTATGAATACGCAATTGAAAGATGTGGAAGTGTTGAAAATCTAGTTAAACACCAAACACAAGAGGGCGACATTTACTGGACTTGCCTAGTAGAAAAAAAATAAAAAAACTTTTAAAAAAGTATTGACAATTACAGGGGGTTATGGTATAATTAAAATGTAAGAAGGAAAGGTGATTACATTATGAAATATTACATTTATTGTAAAGTAAATAAAACAAAATATTATTATGAAAGTTATACTGATGCTTTAAGTGATTATCAACCTTTAATGAAAAGATTAGGAGTTTATCCTAGCGCTATCTTCTTAGGTTGTGAGTTAAGCAAAGAATATGCTTTTCTTACAAAATAAAAAAATAAAAAAAACTATTGACAAATAAACAATAGTATGTTATAATTAAAATGTAAATAAGAAAGGTATGTGATTAAAATGGCTAAAAGACCAATGAAAACTACAAAAGCAGTTGTAGACAAAAATGCTGCTCAATTTATTAGAACTGCGGCAAATCTTGCTAGAAAGGGTAAAACTAACAAGAAATTACACGGTCGCAATGCTAACCCAAAAGCAATTAAGTATGCTTAATTGCTTTTAAAATGCGGCAATACAATACAACACAACCAGGCGTATCGGCGGGCCGCGTTGGATCAGTGCGGCACGAATTTTGCGAACAAATGCTCGCTTGACATTTTTTAGACAGATTTGATCTGTCAAATGGATGTCAAGTAATTCCTAAAAATATTTTAAAAAATTTTAAAAAAATGCTTGACTTATTTTCTAAAAGTGGTATAATTAAAATGTAAGGAAGTGATAGAAATGAAAAAAATGTATGTTGTAAATGCTCCAAAAAAAGATACAAATGTTATCACAATTAAACCTAGAAAAACTAGAGTTCAACTAACAACTTGTAAAAGTGCGACTTATTCATTCTACACTAAAGCAAGTAAAAAAAGTGAAAGAAATTTAAAAAATTCACTAAAAAGACTTGACTTAAATAACCTAATTTGATATAATAATAATGTAATAAGGAAGGAGTGATTGAAATGACTATCACTGAATTAATTAATAAATTAGAGCAATTAAAGGCTCAAGAAGGCGACATTAGAGTTTGTGTGTATGATGAATACACTGCTAATGAAGGTTGGGACTTCAAAGAGGAAGACCTTTACCAAAGCCCAACACCTCACATTGAGTATGTTGAGGACACTAACGAAAAAGTTATAGTTTTATAACTTTTTCAAAAAAAAGTGTTGACAAATAAAACTCAAAGTGGTATAATTAATATGTAAATGAGGGAAGCCAACCCTTATTAAATAAAGAAAAGGAAGGTGATAAAAATGGCAGAAGTTAAAAAAACAAAAAGAGTATTCTACAATGAAATCGTAGAATTAGGAAAGGAATTAGGTAGAACTGATTTAGTAGAGTTCGCTAATCACGAAATCGAATTACTAGATAAGAAAAAATCTAGCGATGTAAAATCTAAAAATCAAATCGCTAACGAAGGTATTAAAGAAATAATCGTTAATACACTTCAAGAATTAGGTAAGTTCGCAACAATTAGCGAAATACAAAACGCAAATACTGAATTAAGCGAATTATCTAATCAAAAAATAAGCGCTTTACTAAAACAATTAGTTGACAGTGGCGCTGTTAAAAAACAAATCGACAAGAAAAAAGCATACTTCGCTTGCTAGTCGAAATGTCAACCTAAAAAGGTTGACTTTTGTTTGCGCTAATAATGACACGCCAGGTTGAGTTGATCGAGCGGCCCGCGGGCAGTCAATGCGGGCCGTAAAATTTATGTAAACTGATCTGTAAAGTTTTTGTCAACCGCTTGTGATACGCTAGGCTCAGTTGTGTTATCCCAAAAATAATGAAAAAAAATTATTTTTTTTTTAAAAAAGTATTGACTTCTTTTTATTAGTATGCTATAATTAATATGTAAATAAGAAAAGGAGAGTGATTAAAATGGCAATGACACCAGCAAAAAGACACGCAACTCGTGCAAAATATGAGGCACTTGCTCAAGCAAGAAAAAATGATAGATTAGGAATTAAACCTATGAAATCAACAAAAAAGGGAAAGAGAAAATAATTTCTCTTCCCTACTAAAAAAAATTAAAAAAATGTAAAAAAAGTATTGACAATAAAAACTAAAAGTGCTATAATAATAATGTAAGTTAAAGAAAGAGAGTGATACAAATGAAAATTAGTTATCCTACTAAAAAAAAGGAAATAAATGTAAAGGAACTTGAATATTTAATGTTTATAGATATTGAAACTATTGGAACTTTAAATGTAATTGAAAGTTGTTTACCATTTGAAATTGGTATGAAAATTATAAATGTTAAACAAGATAAAATAATTACTGAAAAAAGTTATCTAGTTAGAAGATTTTTCAATAACAAATACATTATGAATTGCACTTTTAGTGCTAATAAATACCCAACTTATCAAGAAAAATTAGAAAATGATAAAAGGTATAAATTGTATAGTGCAAAAGAAATATCAAAAGACTTAATCAACTTAATGAGAAAATACAACATTGATACAATGGTTGCTCATAATGGAAAGTTTGATTATTCAATGATGTCAATGTATTTCAATGAGTTTGAAGTTGAAAACCCATTTGAAAATATCAATGTTTTAGACACAATGGAATTATCAAAAGTTATAACTAAATCTATTGATTATGAAAATTGGTGCTTATTAAATATTGATAAATCAAGTGTTAAAAATGGCAAAATTGAAAGTGATTTCATAACTGCAAGTGGTAGAGTTAGAACAACTGCACAAGCAATTTATTCTTACTTAACTAAAAACCCTAATTTTCAAGAAGCACACACAGGACTTGAAGATATTTCAATAGAATATGAAATATTCAAAGCAAGTGCTAAATACAATAATTTTGTAAATCTAAATCAAGCACCAACTTGGAAAGATTATCAAGTTATTGTAAACCCAAATCAAGAGTAAAGTGTAAACTTTACTTTTTTTTTACAATAGCACTTTACATTTTATTTACGCGGCGGCGCGCGGACGGCCATTTCATCAGCCTGGCGCCGCATTTTACATTTACTTTACACTTGGAAAAATTTTGACACGCCTGGCCGCGTTGTATTACAAAAAATTTTTTCACAAAATTACATTTTTCTATTGACAATTTTTTAATAATTTGTTATAATTATAATGTAAGAAATAAAGGAAGTGATAAAAATGAAAAGAAAAACATTTAGCAAACAAGATGTTCGCCTTATTCAAGACTTTATCAATGAAATAGATAGCGATATTAAGGTTTTTAAAGGTAGTCGCTTTGAGTGTGATATTTATGAAGAAAAAATCTTTTTAGGTAGTAAAAGATTTAGTAGAATAAATGAATTATTTTGTAATTGGTTAAGTGAAAAAATTGATTTTGAACCTAATTATTGCGTAATTGCTATTCTTCACGAGTTAGGACACATAATGACAAATACTGAAGAATTACAAGATAATAGAGAAATGCTTGATAACATTTATACATTTATGTATGAAAACAATGTTATGACTGAAAAAGAATATTTCAAAAATTATTTTGAAATACCTGCCGAGTTTCAAGCAACAATGTGGGGAGTTGATTTTTACAAACAAAATTTCGCTTTTTGTGAAAATCTAGCAAAATTATTAAAAAGTTAAAAAAAATGCTTGACTTTTAAAATCAAAAATGTTATAATAATAATGTAATAAGAAAGGAAAGCAACAACATAACTTGCTTAACAAAAAAATGTTAAAACTTAATAAAAAAGTATTGACAAGTTAAGCAAGTTATGATAAAATATAAATGTAATAAGAAATCCATTAAGTAAAGGAGAGTGATTAGAAATGGAAAGAAAAATTACAAAAAGAGATAATTACAATGAAATTATCAAACTTGCTACTGAATTAAATAGAAAGGACTTAGTTGATTTTTGTAATCACGAGATTGAATTACTTGATAGAAAAAAATCAAGTGATACAAAAACTAAAAATCAAATTGCTAATGAAAGCATAAAAGAAACTATCACAAATGTTTTAGTTGAAAATGCTACTAAAATGACAATAAGTGATATTCAAAATGCTAACACTGAATTAAGTGAATTAAGCAATCAAAAAATGAGTGCTTTACTAAAACAACTTGTAGATAGTCAAGTAATTTGTAAAGTAATTGACAAAAAGAAAGCATACTTTTACGCTAACTAATGTCAATGGGGTGTAAACCCCTTTTTATTTGAGAAAAAATGATACACCTGGCTGAGTTGATCGGGCCGCTGACCCACGGAGCGGCCCAAATTTTATTATAACACAGCCGCTTGGGTTTTGTCAATACTTTTTTACAAATTTTACACTTTTTTTGTAAATCCCGAAATGACACACGGCGTGGCGTTGTATTGGAAACTAGGCAAAAAAATTTTTTAATTTTTTTTAAAAAAATACTTGACTTATTTTCTAATTATGGTATAATTATAATGTAAGAAGTGATAAGAGTTGAGTAAAAAAAATAATTTAAAAAATTAAAAAAAATGCTTGACTTTTAAAACTGATTATGTTATAATTAATATGTAAATAAGAAAAGAACTTATTTACACAGTCAAAGAAAAGGAGAGTGATTAAAATGACTGAAAAGAAATTAACAAAAAAAGAAATGTTTAAGGAGATAGCAAATGTTGCTACTGAGTTAGGTAGAATTGACATTGTAGACTTTGCAAATCATGAAATCGAGTTATTAGAAAATAAGTCAAGTAAAAAAACTGAAACTAAAACTCAAAAAGAAAATGTTGCAATAATGGAAACTATTGTTGAAACATTAACTGATTTAGCAAAACCAGTTAGAATAACTGATTTACAAAGTGCTAATGAAACACTTGCAAATCTATCAAATCAAAAAATAAGTGCTTTACTTAAAAAATTAGTTGATAGCAACAAAGTTGCAAAAACTATTGAAAAGAAAATTGCTTTCTTCTCAATAATGTAATTAAAGCGGGGGAGCCGGTTAAAGTAAAATTGACCGGTTCCCGCACAAAACTTTAAAAAAAGTATTGACAAATAAACCTTATTATGATACAATTAAAATGTAAGGAGAGTGATAAAAATGAAAAATTACAAAGAAAATGGAAAGGTTATTGAAATTACACTTGATAATGGAAAAGTTGTTAAATGCTCTAAAATGTGGGTAGATAAAACAATGAAATCATTAAATACTGATTTAGAAGATGTCTTGTTAATGTTCCTAGAAGATAATGATTATCTTGTAAATGAAGATTTAGAAGAACTTGACAAACAAGCAAAAAGCAATAAACCAAAAAATGTTGCAAAATCTTCTACTGAAAGAAAAAAAGTTGTAAGGGAAAGAAAACCTAATCCAACCAAAGAAAATATTATTCAAGTAGTTGCAAATGCTTTACAACCTATTGCTGAAAATATCATAATTGAAAATGTAGGTAAAATCATTACATTTAGAGTTGATAATAAGGACTTTAAAATAGATTTAACTGAAAAGAGAGTTAAAAAGAGTGAATAATCACTCTTTTTTACGTGTTTACGCAAAGAAAATGTTAATTTACAGTAAAATTTACATCAATTTACATGTAAATTGACTGTAAAACGGCGCGACCATGGTCAAAATGCGCCGAATTTGCGCAAAATCAACTATTTTTATGATTTTTTGAGCAAAAAACGCGATTTTTTGCGATTTTTTTCTATTCCCATAATTGAGCGGATCGCGGAGGAACGGAGCGACTCCGAATCCCGTCCCAAAACACCTATATGCAAATTTTTTCCTACTTCTAGCGACCGCGAACCATTCTTATATGATCCCAAAATTAACAATCTAGCAAGCAAACATTTGTTCGATTGACAAAATAAAAATTTTATGTTATAATGTTCAAAAAAAAGAAATTTAACTTCACTTAAATTTCTTGGATCGGGAACCGCGCTTCCGCATTGACAAAATAAATAAAATATGGTATAATAAAAAGAAAAAGGTAATATTTTTTTTATATAAAAAACACTTCCCATTATATTATATAATATTTTTTTAATAAAATCAATAGAAATTGGCAAAATGAGCTTAGATTTTTATTTGAGACGATAAAATGTCCACAAAATTAGGACAATAGCAAAATGGTAAGCAAACAATAGGCAAATTCAATTAAAAAAAGGAATCATGAGATTCCTTTTCTTTTTATATAGTTTGACAAATTAAAAATTTTTGTAAATTATTGTTTTCGTAATTTGAAATTAACTATATGGTAGGACGCGGTCGGTCGCACCGCAACAACACCATATCCTACACATCTTATATAAACATATTATAATATTATATCCTATCTATCATATTTATATAACTAATTAGTTAACAATAGCAATTCCTCTTCAGGAGTCAAAACATCTGCGGCGGCAACTGCTTCTTTTTTATCTATTTCTCTATCATCTCTAGGAAATACATAAAACATATCTCTATCTTCTATATTTATTTCATTATATTTAGGAACTATCAAATAACTTAAATCTTCACAAAATTTAATTACCGCAGTTTCATCTCCAGACATATTTTTAAATATAATAACATTATCTTGAGTTAATTCTTTATTATTCATAATATCATTTAAATAAGTTCCATTATTTTTAAATAATAAATAAATAGTATATTTTATATAATCTTCTTTATTTAATTCTTCTTCAGTATTATATTTTCTATAACCTATATATATTATCTTATGGTTATACTCTATTCCATATACCGTATACATCCTATCCATCCTTCCTTTATTACTCTGCCAAAAATAACCCAGCGCTAGATTTGCATACTTTTGCCGTTAGGCAAAAATTTGCAAAATTTCCTTTATTTTATTTTAGGGTCTGCAAAGTTTGCCATTTGGCAACTTTGGCAATTTTTTCTGCAAACTTTGGCAAAATTTTTGGCAATCTTTGCAAATTTTAAATTAGAATTGCCATTTGGCAACTTTTTTTTCCTCTTCTTCCATTTGGCAATTTTGGAAATTTCCATTTTCTGCCAAAATTTCCTTTTGGCAATTTTCATTAGTTTTGGCAGAACTTTCTGCCATTTGGCAAAAATCTGGCGAATCATTCTTCCTTTCAATCCAACCTTTATTGTGATATAATGTAGAGTCTGAAATTTTGAAACCTAATTCATCTTCCAAAATCTTTTTGATTTGCGCACCAGATAGCCCCTCATTATGAGCTAGCCCCCAAATGCGCCCCGAATCAAGCTTAGCCCTAACATCGCCCCCTATTTGAGATGCGGCAACTCTTTTATCGTATGCAGCCCCCATTTTATCTATTTGCGGATACACCATTTTAAGAGCCATTGCAACTGCTTTATTCTTTGTGTCTATTATATCACCATATAGCCCATATACCATTAGCCCGTAACAAAATTCCCAAAGTTCTTCTCCTTCTAAAATATCTGCGGCAGCACCGATCCAAGATTCCATAACCACGAACTTTTTATCTCCCATACCAGCACCTACCCCTCTATTCCTTCAAAGTATTCTTTTATTGCGGGGTTCTTATCTAGGAATTCTTTTAAATCTTTCATTTGTTGTCCTTCAGGCTTTTCTTTTTCAATAAAAACTGCTTTTTTACCACGCCCTATTTTTTCTATATATATGCCGTATTTTTTTAATATCCCTTGTTGGACAGCTGGAAAGTTTTTGTATATGCTTGTTTCACTATAGTCATATTTCTCTGCTAATTCTTTTTGCGTCATACTTTCCTCCCCCATTTTCTTACATATATATTATACAAAAATTTTTCAAAAAAGTCCAATGGAATTTTTGTAGAAATATTCGTCAAAAATCGCCATTTGGCAATAAATTTCCTTTTGGCAGAATTGGCAATTTCTTTATATTATAAGCGGAAACCGCCGATTTTGCAAAGAAAAAACTAGGTTAGTTTTTCTTTACCCTAGTTTCTACTAAATCTAACTTAAATTTCTTTCCATTAAACTCAAATGTGATTATCTTACCAACATTCTCAACAACTCTATTTTCACACCCCTCTATATCAAGAGCCTCAAACAAAGTTTGAATTAAGAATTCTTTATCAGGATTTGGTTTTCTTTCTACTTTCTTTCTTTCCTTAGTTTTTCTTTCAGCCTTGTGGATAGTAGCAGTTATTTTATTATCCTTTGCTTTTTGAGTTAATTCTTCTTGTTCCTCGTTAATTTCATAACCTTCATCTTCAAGATATACTTGAATAGCATCTTCTCTATCTAGCCCTAATTGTGTCATTAAATTTTCAATAGTCTTTTCACTTATTCTTATTATTTTTCCATTTTCTAACTTATAATCAAACATCTTACTCACTCTCCCTTTCTTTTAATTCATTTAAAAATACTTTTTGAAGTTTTGTTCTTACCTCAATATCTTTTTGAGAATTGTCAATAGGTTTTTCTAATGCTTTATATTTATTTATTAAATCTTTTGTATCCATTGTTTTTACTCTTATTTTTAATTTATTAATTATCATATCTCCAAAGCTTTCCATATTTACATCTCTCTCTTTCCAAATTTAATTACATAAACCCTTCCATTATTATATCTTTCATAATAATAAGGCAATTCATAGCGGTCGTAATGGTCTAAAATCATATCTAAATGATACCCCATTTCTATATCATCTGTATAAGTATAACATTGGTCGCCTACATAATCAATAATTGCATATAAGTTTAACATATCAATCACTTTCCTTTCTTACTCTAAATTACTTAAAATTTTAAA
>JAEEGH010002488.1_pt1 | contig 49778 bp, 28 predicted proteins | sample 9134181 | NCBI WGS metagenome assembly JAEEGH01 (sample SAMN16246544, study PRJNA631951) | gut metagenome | biome: gut microbiome; feature: rumen; material: DP-attached | host: Bos | place: Iran: Karaj | collected 2018-10
CTGAAGCATCAGCATATTGCGTTATGTTCTCCGCAAGCTTCTCCTCGTCTGCATTGTCCTTTCTGCCGCCAAGAGCAATGACCAGAACCAGCAGCAAAAGAATTACCGCTGCAATTCCGGATGTGATCGCAATCTTAATCTTTTCTTCTCTTTCCATTTCTTTACCTCTACATAATCTTTGATATTATAACATAAAACCATGGTAAAAACCTTGTCACAGACTATGTTAAAAGCAAATTCTTAAGATTTACCGTCGAAAATTCTTAAGATTTCTTAAGAAATACGATAAAACATAAAAAAGCGGCCACGATTTAGTGACCGCTTTAAAAAAATCTTTATTTTGCTGAAAGATATTCATCAATACCCTTGGCAGCAGCCTTACCGGCTCCCATTGCAAGGATAACCGTAGCAGCTCCTGTAACTGCATCTCCTCCGGCAAATACGCCCTTCTTGGAGGTCTGTCCGTTAGCTTCCTCAGCTACGATACACTTTCTTCTGTTGACTTCAAGTCCCTCAGTGGTAGAAGAAATAAGAGGGTTAGGTGAAGTTCCCAGGGACATGATAACAGCATCACACTCGATGTCAAACTCAGAACCCGGAATCTCCACAGGGCTTCTTCTGCCTGACTCATCGGGCTCGCCCAGCTCCATGCGGATGCAGGTGATACCCTTAACCCATCCGTTCTCATCCTCATGGATCTCAACGGGATTGGTCAGAAGGTCAAAGATAATGCCCTCTTCCTTGGCGTGATGAACCTCTTCCTTACGTGCAGGAAGCTCTTCCTCACCACGTCTGTAAACAACGTGAACTTCTGCGCCAAGACGAAGCGCTGTTCTTGCAGCGTCCATAGCAACGTTTCCTCCACCGACAACCACACACTTTTTAGCCTTCATGATAGGTGTTGTGGAATTCTCATCGAAGGCCTTCATCAGGTTGCTTCTTGTGAGATACTCATTAGCTGAGAATACTCCAAGGGCCTGCTCGCCGGGGATATTCATAAATCTGGGAAGTCCTGCTCCTGAGCCGATAAATACAGCCTCAAAGCCCTCTTTCTCCATGAGCTCATCTATGGTAACGCTCTTTCCGATAACAACGTCAGTCTCAAGCTTAACACCAAGAGCCTTAACGTTCTCGATCTCTTTCTTGACTACTGCATCCTTGGGAAGACGGAACTCAGGGATTCCGTATACAAGAACACCGCCGGCCTCATGAAGTGCCTCAAAGATGGTCACATCATAGCCCATCTTGGTAAGGTCTCCTGCACAGGTAAGTCCTGAAGGACCGGAGCCGATGACAGCAACCTTCTTGTTTTTCTTCTCCTTGGCACCCTCGGGTACAATCCCCATCTCTCTGGCGGTATCAGCAACGTATCTCTCAAGCTTACCGATGGAAACAGGATCGCCCTTGATTCCTCTTACGCACTGGCCTTCGCACTGGCTCTCCTGAGGGCATACACGGCCGCATACTGCAGGAAGTGCACTGGACTTGGAGATGGTCTGGTAAGCACCCTCCACATTGCCTTCCTTGACCTGCTGGATAAATGCAGGAATATCAATGGAAACAGGGCAGCCGGCTACACATTTGGGGTTCTTGCAGTTAAGGCATCTTGTAGCTTCTGACTCTGCTTCTTCTTTGTTATATCCAAGACAAACTTCTTTGAAGTTCTTAGCTCTTTCTTTTGCATCCTGTTCACGAACAGGAACTCTTACAAATCCATCCATGTTATGGTCTCCTTTCAAGTATGTAATTCATTTCGTGATACCACGGATTGCTTCGCTTGAGCTTTCGCAATCCTGTATCACTGACAATTTCCGCAGCCACCGTGGTGGGTATCACCCTCCTGAGCCTTTAAGAGAAGTCTTCCCTCCTCTGTCTTGTAAAGCTTCATACGGTTCATGGCCTGGTCAAAATCAACCTGATGTCCGTCAAACTCCGGTCCATCAACACAGGCGAACTGAACCTTACCACCAACTGTAAGTCTGCAGGCTCCGCACATACCTGTTCCGTCAACCATAATAGGATTCATGCTGACTACTGTAGGAATACCAAGTTCCTTGGTCAGCTTACATACAAATTTCATCATGATCATTGGTCCGATAGCTACGCAGTGATCATACTTATTGCCTTCGTTCCAAAGATCCTGAAGAGCAACTGTAACCATTCCGCTTCTTCCGTAAGAACCATCATCAGTTGTGATATGAAGGTTGCAAACCTCCTTGAATCTGTCCTCAAGGATAACAAGGTCTTTGTTCTTTGCACCGATGATAACATCACAGTCAACGCCGTGCTCCTTGAGCCATTTAGCCTGAGGATAAACAGGTGCTGTTCCTACACCACCTGCAATAAAGACGATTTTTTTCTTTTTAAGCTCCTCGATATCCTCTTCGCAAAGGTCTGAGGGTTTTCCAAGTGGTCCTACAACATCAGCAAGTTCATCTCCTGCCTTAAGCTTGGAAAGCTTAAATGTCTCTGCACCTATTGCCTGGACAACTATCTCAACTGTACCCTTTTCTCTGTCATAATCGCAGATTGTAAGGGGTATTCTCTCTCCATCCTCGTTAACACGGATGATAAGGAACTGTCCCGGTAAGCATGAACCTGCTACGCGGGGAGCCTCAACAATCATCTGAAATATGTTTGTTGTAAGCTCACGGGCTTCCAAAATTTTAAACATAAATCTCCTCCTATCTGTTTGAAATTGTTATCAGTGTGTATTTGCCACTGGAATCATAACCTAATCTGTTAACTGTACCGTCATGTGTATTCACAGCATACATAAGACCGGTTGGAGCAGTGGAGCCATCATTATTGACATGGTTCTCAACAACTACGTAATACTCTCCGGCTCCTTCTATCTCAATAATTGAATTGTAAATGTATTCGTTATGTCCATCTATTCCGCGGACTGTACCGGCGTTATCCAGAAGAATATCGAGTCTTACCAGAGTGCTCACAAGAGAATTAACTGCCTGCTCAGCAGACACAAGCCTTGAATAAACAAGGTGATAGTTTCTCTCAACAATCTCACTTGGATTACCTTCTTCATCAAAAGCAATAAACTTAAAGCGACTGGTTCCCACAGGCATTGTGATAGGCGAAATATACTGCTTTGAATTAATTGTGGGATCGCTTCCGTCTGTTGTATAGAATATGGTGTACCCAGCCTTTGCAACAGCCACTATCATGGTGTTCTGGTTGTACTCACCACTTGGCTCCATGATCTCAGGCGGAAGTGGAACTCCGGCCTCTATCACATACTCATTTTCTGCAACGGCGCTGATCATACCATACTTATTCACAGCAACTGCCTTAATGTTGTAGATACCTTCAGTCTCGAGAACGATCTCCCCCTCGTAATGGATACTTGTGGAATCAGGCGATCCGTCATTAACTGTGTAGTATATGTCATCGCCTGAACCGTCCATCATTTTAAGAGTCACATTAACGATATCGTAGGTGCCACCCACAGGACTCATAGAAGGCATGTTCGGCACGTAACTTTTCTTCATGTCTGCTACAAACTCAGACTCATTCTCTCCAAGAACCATCGCAACCTTATCATAATTTCCACTCTGCTTGTAAATGGATATTATGCTCTCATAGGCATTATTGACCTTATCCTCAGGGAAAAGACCTGAATCCACTATGATCATCAGAGCCTCGGCCGCCTTATCCGTCTCACCCTCTTCCAGGTAATAATCCGACATTCTGAAAATAATATCTGAGTTGTCGGGATATTTCTGATGGCCCTCTTTGAGGTATTCAATTGCTTCCTCGTAGTTGCCTGAAGATCTGGAGGACTCAGCTACACTAAGATAGTAAAAGGCTGTCTTGTTCTGATAGGCCAACAAAGCCATAACGCCCACTACAATAAGGGCTATCAGAGCCAGGCCACCTGCCACATACATCCATTTATATTTAATGGTTCGGATGATGGCCTTTCTACGTCTCCTTCGACTCTCCTTAAGACGTTCTTCCTTATTAAGTTCATCCGCAACCCCCGAAAGGGTTGCGTTTATCTCATTTTCTACTTCCGGATCAAATTCCGGGACAATGTTTATCTCTGTTCCACAATTGTTACAGAACATCTGCCCTTCAGGAATTTCCGAACCGCAATTAGGACATTTCATTAAGAGCTGCCTCGTAACAGTTATTCATTAGCATTGCAATTGTCATTGGTCCAACGCCGCCGGGTACAGGAGTTATAGCACCTGCGATGGCACTGACCTCATCAAAGCATACATCTCCGCAAAGCTTACCTTCAGCGTTTCTGTTAATGCCTACATCAATGACTACCGCACCTTCTTTTACATGATCTTTTGTGATAACGCCCGCTTTACCAACTGCTGCAATTATTATATCAGCTCTTTTGCAAACTTTCTCAAGATCTTTTGTGCGGGAATGAGCTATTGTTACTGTGGCGTTCTCCCTTAGCATCAAAAGAGACATTGGCTTGCCCACAATATTGGATCTGCCTATGATAACGCACTCCTTACCGGAAATATCGTAATCGGGAAGGCCTCTTTTTATAAGCTGGATAACACCTGCTGGAGTACAGGAAACAAAGCCCTTGTCGCCGACTACCAGAGCCCCCACATTCATGGGGTGGAAGCCATCAACATCCTTCTTTGGATCAATTGCATTAATGACTGTCTTCTCATCAATATGGGAAGGAAGAGGCATCTGAACCAGAATACCATTTACATCCTTTCTATTGTTGAGCTCTTCGATCAGCTCAAGGAGCTTTTCCTGAGTTGTATCCGCAGGAAGCTCGTATGAAAGGGAATTATATCCAATATATTCACAGGCCTTCTTCTTGTTGCGAACATAGACCTGAGATGCAGGATCCTCTCCCACCAGAATAACAGCAAGGGTTACTTCTATGCCCTTTTCCTTAAGAGCGGCTGTTTTTTCCTTGAGCTCGTCCTTGATCTGCTGGGATATGGCTTTGCCATCTATTAACATTTTATTCCTCCTATATACCCCGTGATATACGGATTGCTCCGTAAAAAGAAATCAGAACAATCCTACTATCTTTCCTTCTTCATTAACATCGATATCGAATGCCGCAGGTCTCTTTGGAAGTCCCGGCATTGTTACGATGGCACCGGTGAGAGCTACTACGAAGCCAGCTCCGGCTGAAACATAGGCCTCGCGGACTGTGATGTTGTAATCTCTTGGTCTGCCAAGCATGTTAGGATCATCTGAAAGTGAATACTGAGTCTTGGCCATGCATACAGGAAGTTTGCCAAAGCCCATCTCTTCGATTTTGGCAAGCTGATTAGCTGCTGCAGGAAGGAAGGTTACTCCGTCAGCGCCGTAAATCTCTGTAGCAACCTTGGTGATCTTGTCCTTAAGTGAAAGGTCATCAGAGTAAATAGGTGCATAATTAGATGGCTTGTTCTCAATTGTGTCGATAACTTCTTTTGCGAGAGCCTCACCGCCTTCGCCGCCCTTAGCCCAAACTTCTGAAAGAGCGAACTTGCAGTTTCTCTCCTCGCAGAACTGCTTAACGTAAGCCATCTCTGCTTCTGTATCGGTAAGGAAAGAGTTCAGAGTAACAACTACAGGAACTCCGTATTTCTGAATATTCTCGATGTGCTTCTCAAGGTTTACGATACCCTTTTTAAGTGCCTCAAGGTTCTCTTCTCCAAGATCCTTTTTAGCAACTCCGCCGTTGTACTTAAGAGCTCTGATAGTAGCTACAAGAACTACTGCATCAGGCTTAAGGCCTGCAATACGGCACTTGATATCAAGGAACTTCTCAGCTCCAAGGTCAGCACCAAAGCCTGCCTCAGTAACTGTGTAATCAGCGATTCCAAGAGCAGTCTTAGTTGCTCTTACTGAGTTACAACCATGCGCGATATTTGCAAATGGTCCGCCGTGTACGATTACAGGTGTGTGCTCAAGTGTCTGAACAAGGTTAGGCTTGATAGCATCCTTTAAAAGAGCTGCCATAGAGCCAACTGCGTTAAGATCCTTGGCAGTTACAGGCTCGCCGTCTCTTGTGTAGGCAACGATGATCCTTGAAAGTCTGGCCTTGAGGTCATCCATATCACTTGCAAGGCAAAGGATAGCCATGATCTCAGAAGCAACTGTGATAACGAAGTGGTCTTCTCTTGGAACACCGTCTGCCTTGGCTCCAAGACCAACTACTATATTTCTGAGGGCTCTGTCATTCATGTCCTCAGCTCTTTTCCATATAATCTGCCTTGTGTCGATACCAAGTTCATTCCCCTGCTGAATATGGTTATCGAGTAGTGCAGCAAGAAGGTTATTAGCTGATGTAATGGCGTGGAAATCGCCTGTAAAATGTAAATTCAGATCCTCCATGGGAACAACCTGGGCATATCCGCCGCCTGCTGCTCCGCCCTTGATACCAAAGCATGGTCCCAGGGAAGGTTCGCGCAGTGCAATAACAGTCTTGTAGCCAAGCCTGTTGAGAGCATCTCCAAGACCTACGCTTGTAGTGGTCTTGCCTTCTCCTGCGGGAGTGGGATTGATTGCAGTTACAAGAATGAGCTTGCCCTTCTTATTACCTTCTACCTTCCTTAAGTACTCTTCTGACAGCTTAGCCTTGTATCTGCCATAGTACTCAAGGTCATCTTCGGTAATACCAAGTTTGTCGGCAACCTCTCTGATGTGAAGCATTGTTGCTTCCTGTGCGATTTCGATGTCACTCTTTACAGCCATGTGAATCCTCCTTTAAACTCTTTACTCCTCAGTTCCATTACAATAGGCTTCAAATTCAGCCTTTGTCATAAGTACTTTCCTTGGCTTGGTTCCCTCTTCATCACCTACTACACCGGCATCACAGAGTTGATCCATGATCCTTGCCGCTCTGTTGAATCCAATCTTAAAGACTCTCTGGAGCATACCGATTGAAGCTTTTTCTTTTTCTATGATAATGTTCCCAGCCTGAACAAAGTACTCATCCCTATCGGATCCCGGGTCACCGGCTGCGCCGGATCCTCCACCTGAAACCTGATTCTGGAGGTTATTGATCTGTGCCTCTATCTCTTCACTAGACGTAGTTTCTATCTTCTGGTTGCGCAGGAAGTCAGTAACTGCCTGCACCTCTTTGTCTGACACGAAAGCGCCCTGAACTCTGGCGGGCTTGGTATAGCCCTGCGGGTAAAAGAGCATGTCGCCCTTTCCAAGGAGCTTCTCAGCACCGTTAATATCAAGGATTGTTCTTGAATCCACACCACTTGATACAGCAAACGCGATTCGGCTTGGCATGTTGGCCTTGATAAGACCTGTGATGACATCAACCGAAGGTCTCTGCGTTGCAATGATAAGATGGATTCCAGCAGCTCTAGCAAGCTGTGTCAGACGGCAGATGGCGTCCTCAACCTCATTGGCTGAAACCATCATAAGGTCAGCAAGCTCGTCTACGATAACGACGATCTGAGGAAGGACCTGCATATCAGGGTCATTACTATCCTGAGCCAGCTTGTTGTATCCCTTAAGGTCTCTGACACCTGTATCTGCAAACTTCTTGTATCTGTTGGTCATCTCACCGACAGCCCAGTTAAGAGCAGCCGCAGCCTTTTTAGGATCCGTCACAACAGGGATCATAAGGTGCGGGATTCCATTGTAAATGGAGAGCTCAACGATCTTGGGATCGATCATGATCATCTGCACTTCTTCAGGCTTGGCCTTATAGATAAGTGACATGATGATGGTATTTATACATACTGACTTGCCGGAGCCTGTTGCACCTGCAATAAGAAGGTGAGGCATCTTGCCAATATCAGTAACCACTGTCTGACCGCCTATATCCTTACCAACCGCAAAAGCAAGCCTTGATGAAAAGTTCTTGAACTCTGAGGACTCAAGCAGGTCTCTAAGGGCAACTGCCTGATTCTCCTTGTTGGGAACCTCGATTCCCACAGCAGCCTTGCCCGGGATCGGAGCCTCAATTCTTATGTCACTGGCAGCAAGATTCATCTTGATATCATCTGCAAGACCAACAATCTTGTTGACTCTGACTCCCGCCTCAGGCTGAAGCTCAAATCTTGTAACAGCAGGTCCCTGGCTGATATCTGTAACAGTTACATTTACTCCAAAGGTGCGCAGTGTCTCCTGAAGCTTAACTGCAGTCTCCTTAAGAGCTCTTGCTGAATCCGTATTCTTGTTCTTAACGCCCTTTTCCAAAAGATCTATTGGCGGGAATACATACTTCTTAGGGATTGATTTCTTTTTCTTCTCAATCTCCTGTTCCATACCTGGGCTCGTAGTATGTGGTCCGGGTCCCAGATTAGCACTTGAAGGCTTGGCTGAATTTATTGTGCTGTCAGCGCCTGCACTTCTTGATATGTGGTCCTGAGCATGGATCACGTAGTCGCCATTCATGCCATTTCCAAGGTGCTCTGCATGTACCGGAACATCAGGAAGCAGGTCGTCTTCCGGTTCCTCGACTTTGGCAGCAGGCTTAGCTACCAGCCTTATAGGCTCACTTCGAAGTTCCTCAAGAGTCTCCCTTGCAAGCTTATCCTCATCATCTCTGTAATCCGAATCTTCTCTATAATCTCTTACTTCCGGATAATCTCTTTCTTCATTAACCTTATACTCTCTTAATTCATCCTTATCCTCGATGCTGTCTTTTGATGAGCCTGCGTTCTCTATCTCATCTATGACGTCCTTAAGGGTGATCTCATGAATGTCGTCGTGGAATTCGTCCTCATCAGGAATGAAGATATTCTCTTTATTATTCTTGGACTCTTTGTGTAGTGTGATCTCACCAAGATCCTCAGTTTCTTCCTCTTTGTCGGTAAGCGCTGTGTCGATCATGACTCCGCTGACCTTTTTCTCCATGCGAAGGATCTTGTCATCTTCCTTCTGTTCAATAGCAAGGCGTCTCTCCTCTTCGACCTGTGCCCTTCGCTGTTCCATCTTCTCCCTGCGTTTTTCAGAATAGTCGCGGTAGTTCTCAGCCTCCTGCCTGGTCCTGTCAATAAGGCGTCTTCCGCCCTTCTTAAGGCCGCCCACAAAGGAGTGCTGCGTGAACACAACAATAGCGGCTATGCCAATAAGGAGTATCAAAAGAGCTGTTCCCGCAAGGGACAGATACTTGTAGCTCAGATATGCCAAAGAGCCGGCAAAAAACCCACCACCGTTCCTTGAGGCGCTGGACTGTGAATATATTTCTGCTATGTCATAGGAATTCATAGACTGTGGTCTGCCGGTCAGAAGATCCGCCAGTATACCCACTACAAAGAAAAGGACCAGACCTGAAATAATCTTGCGCCTTGCTGCACTGGAGCCAAAATTAGCTATTCCCACAACTACTGCTGCGAGGACCACAAGTGGCGCTATATAGGCCGTAAGCCCGAACATACCAAATAAGACGCCGCTCACCACATTTCCAAAGGCTCCGCAGACGCCGAAATTACAAAGGAAAAGAAAAATCGTAAGAGCCACCATAGCGATTACGATGAGCTCACTTTTTAAGGTATAATCAAACTCTTCCTCAACTCTGTTTCTTGATCTTGATGATGAACTTTTAGACCTGGAGGACCTCCCCTTTGTCGTCCTCCTGGTAGAATTTCCCCGTTTACCTGTTGCCATTTCCTACCCGTTACAAAACTTTCTTTAATATACAAACTCTAGATAGTATATCATTTTTGAGTCCTTTATGCTATACTTACTCTTGATTTGTAGATTCAACATTAATAAAGGAGAAAAAAATGGAATTTACTCAGGAATTAGAAACCGGCACATTCCGAATGGTCGGCAACAACGAGCAATCTCTCAAGATAAGAGAAGTAGCTGAGAAATGCCGCCTTGTTAAAACTGATAATGGAGTTAAGGTAGAACTTGCTTACACAGGCCCTAATGCCAGCAAGTTCATGCAATATGCTGAGAAGCACAGAGAGGAACTCACAAGATATCTTATGAATCCTGATGAGTCAGATCTCTACGAGTGGATGGATGTATCACATCAGAACTCTTCTACTCTCAAAAAATATGAGAAGGAACAGCTCCTCATCTATGTTAACTTTGATCCTGATTCACGCATGATGCTCACAGGTATCGCGGATGAGAATATCACGATGAAGCTTGGCGCTCCTCTTATGGAGATCAACATTGACCAGCTTACAAGGAATGAGTTCAAGCTCTGTATTTACAATATGCTTCTTCTCGCAGATGAAATCGCTGTTCTCATGGGCAACATAGATCTTCGAAAGATGTCCAACATACAGCTTGTTAAGACATATCTTTCTGAGATTTATGATAAATACCACGAGAACCCATAAACAGACTTAATGACATACCGAAGGCGGTATGTCATTTTCTTAAGGAGGATATATGAGCGTCAGTAAAAAAAGAATTGTTGTGAAGGTGGGCACTTCCACCATAACTAATGAAAACGGCAATGTGGATCTTCGTAACCTGGATCACCTCTGCCGCGCCCTTGCAGGTGTAGAGAATCTTGGCTACGACCTGGTTCTTGTTTCATCGGGAGCCATCGCTGTTGGTGCAGGTAAGATGAGACTTGCCCAGAAGCCCACGGAACTTCGAATGAAGCAGGCCGCTGCTTCTGTTGGTCAGTCAGAACTCATGCACCTTTATGACAAGTTCTTTGGTGAATATGGACGAATGGTCGGTCAGATACTTCTTGACAACGGCGACATCACAGATCCCGTAAGAAGCCAGAACCTCAAGAACACTTTTGATGCACTTCTTGAAAACCATATCATACCAATCGTCAACGAGAATGACTCAGTCAGCCACGCAGAAATTGAATCTGAGAAGAAGCTCTTTTCCGACAATGACATGCTTTCTGCTGTGGTTTCTGTCTTCTGCAACGCCAGCAAGCTCATAATCTTCTCCGACATCGACGGTCTGTATGACGGCAACCCCAAGACCAATCCGGAGGCCAAAGTCATCAGCCGAGTAGAGTTTATTACCAACGAGCTTAAAAGCCTTGCTTCCGGCTCCGGCTCCAACAGAGGAACCGGCGGCATGATCACCAAGCTTGAAGCCGCTGAGCTTGCCACATCCCACGGCATCGACGTTCTTATTACCAACGGCAAGAATCCTGAGAAACTTTATGACATAATTGAGAAAAAGAAAGTCGGCACTCTTTTCGTCGCACAAAAAAACGGGCATTAAGCCCGTTTTTTATTTTATGGCACTTCAAGCCTCCCTTATATGCCTACGCGATCAGATACTCCCCTTATACTCCAGCGCCAGCATTGCAATATCATCAAACACAGGCGCATCTCCTTCAAATTCTGTAACCTTGTTTTTGATATGCTCCAGTATTTCCTTTGGAGTTCCTTCTTTTACTTCGTTCAGTGCCTCCAGCATTCTCTCCTCGCCAAAGAACTTCTTATCCGAATTAATTGCATCAGTCACTCCGTCTGTATAAAGGAAAAGCTTGTCTCCGGGCTTTAATTCCCAGTAATTCTCTTCTGCCTCTATGTCATTCATAATCCCAAGAGCCATTGAATGCTCATTTTTAATAATTGTAAAACTACCGCCACTTTGACAAAGCACCGGTTTATCATGCCCCGCATTTACTTCAACAGCCCTTCCGGTTGAAAGCTCAATTACCATAAACCAGGTTGTGACAAAAAGCTGCTTTTTGTTGTAAAGCATCAGGCTGTTATTAACCTCATCAACTATCTGGGCTGGTGACTTACCTGGAACAGCTTTTTCTTTTATAAGGGTCATGGTTTCCATCATGAAAAGAGCTGCCGGTATGCCTTTACCGGATACATCAGCAATCACAAGTGCCAGGTGATCATCATCTATGAAAAAGAAATCGTACAGATCGCCGCCCACGTCTTTGGCGGGATCCATGGTGGCATAAATCCTGAATCTCTTTTCCCTGTCATCAGGAAAATCTGTGGAAAGCATTGATTTCTGTATATCAGCCGCAAGAGACATCTCCGAATCAAGCTTTGCTTTTTCTGTAACAAGCTTCGTCTTTTCTTCAGCATACTCCTTGATTCTCTTTGCCATTATCTCAATATCTTTTGCAAGCCCACCGATCTCGTTTCTTACTTTAATGCTCTGCAATCTTTCCACCAGACGATCTGTATTCAACTCATCCGTATAGTTTCTTACGTAGACCTGTATTTCTGAAAGAGGCTTGACCATGCTCAGGTACTGGGTAAGCAGCAGGATTATTCCTGCAAAAAGCGCCATGATGACAGTTATAACCGCATACTTGCTCCTTATATTGTCACTTATAACGCTCATTATTCCTGTATCTATCCCAACCAGTACTACTGCATATGTTTTATTATCTGCGATGACAGGATATGCTGCTGCCGTGAAATCCGAACCGTCTTCCACGGAAATGTAAACGAGATTCTCAGTCCAAGGGATAGTATTTGTGCTTTCTGCAGTTACCAGATGTATATCATTGAAATTTAAAGACAGTACGTCAAAGACATTAAGCGTATCATTAGGATCATCGATAAGGACCACCATTTCTCCGTCATCCCTGACGCCAAGAAGAATCGGTGCATGGGAAGATTCCTTCTTTGTTTTATTGACATCTTCAAATTTATCCAACATTAACTGATAGATAAACTCACAAAAAACGCGCTGGTCATTCTCGCTCATTTTACTTAGATTATCATCAAGTGTGAACGCTACGAAGTCTATCGAATTTCTATCCATAGCGCTTTTTAGATCAAGAATCAGATCAGCCGTTTCATCATCCGTCATTCGTCTTGCCACTTCAGGATGTTTATCCCAGTATTGAATGTAAAATGGATATGCGTCATAGGATTCCAACTCTTCCGCAGCATTAAAAGCTTTGTAATATGCATTTTCGCATTCAATATCTATAGCTCCCATCCACAAATTGACATACGTAAATACGGCAACTGCCAGGGTCATTATCACAATAACAACCAGGAAGACAGCACCGTTCTGTACCAGAATATGTCGATTTGTCTTTTTGTTTAAATCAGCCATTTTTCTTAAAATATTACAGTTCCGTAAGCTTGTTTTTTATTGCTGTAACAACATCGGGTGATATCTGATCGGGATAAGTCTCTTGAAGTCTTTGCAGAGTATCTGCCATCTCCTCAAAGGTATCAAACCCTCCAATAACAACATCGTTGAAGTAATACCTGCTTTCATCACTTCTTATGATCTCATAACGGATAACGCTGTCTACTCCCTTCTCTTTGCTAAGGCTCTCCAGCATCTCTTCACTTCCGCCTGACATTTTGAAGTTACAGGCTATTCTCAGGTTTTTTAAATCAGTGTAGTTCTTCTTTGATCCTGTAAACTGCTCAAGGTAGACAGCATAAGGGCTTCTGCCCTCACAGCAGGCTGTAAGCATAGTAACTCCTGACCATCTGGCATTAACCTCAATAATGTACCATTTATCACCGCAGAGCATCAGATCAAGATTGTTGTTTCCTGCAAGATCCATGAGTTCTGCCATGCGGGTTAGCTCTTTGATAAGGTCATCACTGTGGTACTTCTCCCCTGTCATGGGGCCAAACTTAAGCGTTGTAAGTCCTAGTGGATCAATTACATCCTCATTATCTGTGGTAAATTTCATAAATGGTGGAAGAACATTGTAATGTCCCTTGCATCCATGAATTTCCGTACCGTATTCCTGACCTTTAAGCATCTGCTCAACAATCAGGTCTTCTTTATTGTTCTCTGATAAAAGATGTTCCTTTGCCTCTTCATATGAGTGTGCCATAACAATCCCAGATGATGCGGATCCGGTTGTTCCCTTTATGATTACCGGATACGGCAATCCTTTTACCTTATGCAGCACCATCTCCTGGTAGACATTTCCTGTGGAATGTGTATCATTTTTCCCTGCAAAAAACAACTCGTGATGTACATAGACTGCTTTTGCCACATTGAAGCCGTTTTCTTCAAGGAACTGATGGGTCAGCCATTTATCAAAACAGATCTCAGCTGCCTTAAGGGGATAACATATTGTTTCTATTCCCCGCGCTTTAAGCTCATCAGCAATTGATGCATCACGAAGGCTGTTCCAGTCAAGTCCCGATACAGGTCCCGGCATTGCTATGGCCACATCGGGTTTTAAGCCGGCTATCGCCTGTGCAAATTCATCAGTACCAGCTTCCATATCCAGAATCTCAAGATGTATTTTGTCCGGAGGACTGATTAGCTCTCCATCATAGATATCAAGGAAGTATCTGCCATTTAGCTGTACCACAAGGTATATGTCATAATCACTGTATTCATCGGCAAGATTATTCCATAATGTGCTCCATTTCGGAAAGACTACACAGTTGGAGTCCTTTGAACGGCGTTTTGAATTTGATGAATAAAGAACAACTCGTCTTTTCATTATCACTCCTGCTCATCAGCAAATTTTTGAACATAATCAACTACATTCTCAAATATAACTCCGGGATATTTGACAGACAGTCTTTTTACTTCCTCTGCCAGTTCTTTAAATGTTGCAAATCCCCCAAGTATTATGGCCGCACCGGGTATCCTGATATCAGCTCTTCCGATATCAAGCGTGGACCTTTCAATGTATTTGATGTGTACTTCCTTTTGCATAGCATACAGCTCTTCCTCAGACTTGATTCTGGTCCTTAAGAACATGCATTTTTCAAGTATCTTTGGTTCGTCATAATTGATCTTGTCTTCAAGGCAGGATTCAATGACTACCTCCAGCACATATCGACTTTCCAGCGCTGCAGTTGCTGCAGTCATTCCTGAGATTCTGGGATTTACTTCAATAATGCTCCATTTATCTCCGTCAAAAGCAAGATCAACCTGGGCACAGCCTTCAATGCCCATCTCCTGAGCAAGGCGCCGCAGCATTGAACGAAGCTCTTCAACTTTATATTTCTCATCTGTGATGGGGCCAAACTTTATATTGTCCTTGGGGTCAGTTATTCCCTGTTCATTCTGTTTACATTTGAACGGCGGCAAAATCGTATAGTTACCCTTTGTGCCGTGGATCTCAGTTCCAAACTGCTCGCCCTTTAGTATTTCCTCTATAATGAGGTCTGTACTATACTCCCAGTCAAGAATTTTCTCTTTAGCTGTCTCAAAATCCTCTGCCACAAAAACTCCGGAAGAGCCAGATCCTCCGGCAGCTTTGATAATTACAGGAAACTGCATCTGACGGATCCTGTGAAAAGCCAGATCCAGATACACATTTGAAAAAACTTCCGGATTTTCCCTGGATATCATCTGATATATCGCCGGAATATGCGTCGCCTTAGCTACAGGAAATCCCTTTTCTGTCAGGATTCTGTGTGTAGCCCACTTATCAAAAAATGTCTCAGCTGCAAACATGGAATTACATACAACCCGAACTCCAAGGCTTCGAAGTTCTTCTGCAATGAGAGCGTCCCTTAAGGTTTCCCAGTCCACCGCTCCACCATAAAATGAAGCTGCAATTGCTATGGAAGGGGCCTCTTTCCTGATAGTTTCAAGATATGTATCCGAATCTGCTGTTCTTGGAAGCAGAACAAGCTTAACCCCTTCAGGTGCAATCTCTTTTTTATTCTCATCGTAGTCAACCAGATGTGTAGCTTCACCTTCTGTCGCCACTATTGCAAACTCATAGCCCGGATAATGGCTGCGAATCCTCTTCCACTGCTCATTCAAAGACGGGATAGCTGTTAAATCGCTTAAATACTTTAAAACTCCTACAGATGACTGTGTGCAGTATACAACTACCTTCATTCTTTTTCCTCCATCTCAAATGATCCTGATAAAGATTTTTTGTTGGTCTTTACTTATACACTTTATGTGTAAGCCAGTATCGTACCTGTAAAGGCCACTCAGGTTACTAACCAGGAGCTTATATTCTCCTTCGGTGATATTTGCAGCAGTATATGGCAATTGACCAGCAGCCTCTGTCATTGGCAGGAACTCATAAAATGCATGATCCGGTGCAAGTATAACCTCTCCACCATTATTTATTATCTCACCATAAAGTGCATACTCGTCATACATATACCCACAGGAAATATCTACATTCATATCTCTAATCCATGGCTTTATGCTCTCTGCTGCGATGTCACATGTCATATTCCAGCAGACTATCTTTTTGAGGGAAGGCCATATCGTCCTTAGGGTAGGTTTGTCTTTTGATGAAAAGAGCTTGGAAAGCTCATCAGCTCTTTCCCTGTCACTTTCCCCAACTATCTCTAAGACTCTTTTCACATTGCTCTCTAATTCCTGGAAACGCCTTTTAAGTGTATCTGGGTCCGGCGAAAAGATTGTTTCCAAGTCCCTCTCTTTAAGGGCAAAAGCCAGGCGGTCACATTTCATATCCTGCGGTTTAACCGGAAACAGATATTCTTTCGGTGTAGTAAATGTCGCATATCCGCTTCCAAAATCTTCTGCCTCAGCAATATATTGCTTTAATGCAACGCCAAAGACATTATTCGTGTACTTATAATCCATTGTCAGTCTGGACGCTTCAAAGGGTAACGCTTCTGAGAGCAAAAACGTCTTTGTAGCACCGATGCTTTTTCTTAGAGCCTTAACGTAAGGCTCAATCGACTTATAAGTAACGGGAAGTCTTTTTTGTTCTTTTTCACTTTCTTTAGCTAAAACATAGGAAGTTATCTCATTGTCAGTAAAGATTCCTCTTTCGCCCATCTGTGTTGTGAGCCTTATCATGGGCTTGTACAGCTCATAATCTGAAACAGGCAGTCTTTTCTGATATTCTTCAATAGTTTTAATTCCTGAAAATCCATATCGCCTGGAGTAATCGCTATTTTGTCCATTCCTTAAGATCCGCAAAAGAGCATCCTTTTGCCTGTCCATGAAGGTATTTCCGGTGCCCTCGTCCGCTCTGGCAATATAGGTATCAGGTTTTGGCTCTTCACGAAGAATATACTTGATAAGAAAAGTGTTCATTCTGTCGCTCTTGCCAAGGGGATACAGTTTTGATGGATTTATAGGCTCCAGCATTCTCACATACGGCCCCATAAGCTCTTTGATCTTTGCACGACCCTCATTCGTCAGATCCTTGCAGGACTGCATCCAGTTAAGGATGATCAACATGACGCTTGCCATGGTGTCGTTCATATAAATGTTGTTTTCAAGTCCCTTGTCAAAGACCTTTTGGAATCCTTCTACATATTCCAGCAAAAGCTCCTGTGTTATCTTAATTGTCTGAACCAGAGACTGTCCGTTTACACAATACACGTAGCCTATAAGCTGTGGTGCCAGACATATGGTCTCTACCTGCCCAAAGACATTCAGCATAAAATGATAATCTTCAGCGAATTTGATACTCTCATCAAATCTTATATGGTTATCTATCAGAAGCTGCCTTCTGAAAAGCTTTCCTGTGGACATGCCCCAGGCACCCACAAAATATCTCTTGTGATCAAGCTCTTCTTTCTTTAGGGCTATAAGCTCTTTTGTCTGATCCCAGAGCACCAGTTCGTTAAAAACAATCTCCCCTTCCTTTTCAAGAAGAACCTTTTTCCTGAAATGGCAGATATCTGCATCTGCTCTTTTTACATATTCCAAAGAAAGCCTAAGACATTCTGGAGTAAGTACATCATCAGAATCAAGAAAAGTCAGATAATCTCCTGTTGCATGATCTATGCCATAGTTTCTTGGGCTCGATGGAGAATGAATGTCATTATTAAGCTCAGTTAAAATGACATTATCCGAAGGAGCAAGTATCTTCCTTGCCCCTTCGATAGTCTCAGTGTTGCAGTTATGCAGTACCGCGATCAGCTCGATGTTTTCAAAGCCAATCTCCTGGTTCACAAGAGAAGCTATGCAGTTGGAAAATAATTCAAGGTCAGTGTTATGGACAGGTATTATCACTGACAGTTCATATTTTTTCATTGTTACATACCTTTTTGCACGTATCAGAGCGATTTTGAAATCTCATTAGCTCTTTCAAGAATAGCTTCAGCCTTCTCTTCATCAATTGTTGAAGGATCAAAAATTACATGTACAACACCGCCTCCATGTGGAAGTACAATGCAAATGAAGGCGATATGTGCAGCTGCCAGCTTAGATTCCTCTGAAGGAACAATGTCCCTGGCCTGTAAGGAGAGCAGTTCAAAGTCTTCTGTCTGTAAAATATTATCCATGCAGTTAAAGACAATATTCGGCCATGCAAAGTCGTGGTTCACAATTGCGTTATAACTGTAGTCATCCTTTGGAGAACTGTTTTTAAGTGCTTCAACCATGTCCTCCTTTACATGTGTAAATATATCTTTATCCTTTTTAACTGTTATTGGCATGCTGTATGGGAAGTATCCGGCTGTATTAAAATATCTTGCCTCATTACGTCCTCCAAAGAGGTTTCGGATAACTGCTTCATCCTTTCCGGTAACATCAAGGTAAGCCTGGCCAAGAAGACCAAAGAGGTACTCTGCCGGCTGCAGCTTGAACTTCTCCACGTTCTTTCTCATGCTGGGAACATCTATACTTCCAACAACAGTCTTAGTCTCTAAAACCCTATGAAGCTCTTTTCCTTCTACAGGTGCTTTTTGTACTGCTTTCTCCGAAACATAATCGAAGTAATCTGCCTGCTCTGCTGGTCTGAAATTAGGCTTTCTTAGAGCCTGACTGATATAAGAAATCAGCTTCTCAACAAATACATGATCCATCAGAATATGATGTGAATGAAGCAGAACTATCACTTTCTGTCCCTTGTAAATGCTGATATCAAACAGGCGCTTAGCAGTGGAAATATCATATGGTTTTAAAAATTCATCCATTACACTTTCCGAAGGCTCACCATCAATTATCGGAACATCCTCTTCTTTGATTAAATCTCCTGTATAGGGTATCTGATACCACTCATCGTCTTCCTTTCTAAAGGTCGTATACAGGTATGGGAAGCTGTTGATAATATTAACAAATGCCTTTCTGATTGCCAGCGCATCAGACCACTTGTCTATAAATGTAAACTTCCTGTACATGTCGGAAGCCTCATGCACTGACATAAACTGATACTGCTGCGGAGCAAGGGGATAACGGTCTTTAAGCTCTTTCTTTTCTTTTTTGAGCATGTCAGCATCACTGATAGCTTTGGCAAGGGTGCGTATTGTGGTTCCTCCTGCCATAAGATCAGAAAGCTTAAGCTCTACTCCAACAGCATCGATAACCTTTGTGGCAAGCTCGATATATGTAAGTGAGGTAAATCCGATTTCCTCAAGGGGAACCGTAACACCAAATTCTTCGTAGCCGGCAATCTCAGTGCAGATGCCAAGAAGTGAGCGCTCAATATCATTTGCCGGAGGTACAATTTCCAGGCTGTCCACTACTATCTCCGGAAGGTTCTTTCTGTCAATCTTCCCATTGTCGTTAAGCGGAAACTCCTTCATAAACATGAAATAGTCGGGAACCATATATGCAGGAAGGTCGTATCTAAGATGCCTGCGAAGGGCCATTTCATCAGCCATACCATCGCCTGTATAATACGCAACAAGATGATCTGTTCCATGGATGTTATTAACTTTAACAACTGCTTTCTCAATCTTAATTCCATTAAACTTCTGGATGACCGTCTCAATTTCACCAGGTTCAATACGAAGGCCGCGAAGCTTGATCATATGGTCGATACGTCCAACAATTCTCGTGCCGCCATTTTCCATACGAAGAGCAAGATCACCTGTTCTGAAGTATCTTACACCATCCTTTATTATGGTCTTCTTTTCCATTTCTTCAGGCTGATTTAAATAACCAACCATAAGATTGTCACCGCCAAGGAGAAGCTCTCCCTTATCACCAACAGGTACTTCTTCATTCTTTTCATCAACGATAAGGAACTTCCATTCATGGAAGGGGAATAATGGCGCATTGACATTTGTTATCTCTCCTGCCATACATACGCCGCAGGCCTCAGTCTGACCATAGCCGTTAACAATATGGCATTCGGGCGCTACCTCATGAACTGCTTCAGGGAAGCCATCAGGTATGGGTTCTCCGCCAACTGCCAGGATCTTACATATCTTTATCATCTCTTTAAACGCCGGAACCTTTAAATATTCAAGAATTCTTGAAGGAGTTCCGCCGGAAAAAACAACATTGTTCTCTACCATCTGCTTTGCAATGATCATAGGGCCTCTTGAGGACTCCAGGTCTGCAAATATAAAATGGCAGCGGTTTGACAAAAACAGTGCATAACCGAAATACCACGCAACAAAGGTTGTTGTGGTGATGTCGTAGATTGTCTTACAATACTGACTGGTCAGGTAAGAGTGCAGATTCTCCTTAACCGGCAGACTGTTTGCAATAAAACCTCTGTGTTTAAGCATTACACCTTTAGGATTTCCTGTAGAACCGGATGTGTAAAGCACAAGACAGGGGGCATTACCATCAATTGCCGGGCGTGGTGGCTCATCTTCCGTACCGCCTTCAAAAATATCCTCAAATAATACATCATTTGGGCCTTCACTTGTTCCAACCATCATGACAGCACCCGAATCCTGCCTCATGCTCTCAATGCGTCCCTCAGGATAGCTCACATCAACAGGAATCATAACTGCACCGGCTTTAAGTATTCCAAACATGGCAACGAAATGCCTTGAGTCTCTTGGCATTGCCGACATAATACAGTCGCCGCACTTTACTCCTCTTTTGATAAGACCATTTGCAAATTTATTTGCCGCCCGGTTTAGCTGATCAAAAGTGTAGGCATTGTCAACGGCAGTAATTGCCATATCATCGGGGTTTTCCTGTGCATTTCTGATAAGATAATCGTGGAATAATTCGATTTTCATTTAAATCCCTCCTTTTAGTCTGTTTCACTATATTCAAACTGACTTCTGTACAGTTTAGTGTAAATTCCGTTTTGCGAAAGAAGCTCCTCATGAGTACCAATTTCAGCAATGTCGCCATCCTTCATAACGAATATTACGTCTGCATTTCTGATGGTTGAAAGCCTGTGGGCGATAACAAAACTGGTATGCCCCTTTGACAACTCATCCAGAGCTCTTTGTATCATCTGCTCCGTTCTTGTATCAACAGATGAAGTTGCTTCATCCAGAATCAGAATTGATGGCTTTTTTATCATGGTCCTTGCAATGGAAAGAAGCTGTTTTTGTCCCGCGGATACAGATACTTTCTCCGAAAGGATTGTATCAAGCCCCTGGGGCAGCGTCTCAATAAAGTGAGTCAGGCTGCACTTTTCAATAACTTCATCCAGCTCCTCTTTAGTGGCATCCGGTGCATAATACAAAATATTGTCCCTGATGCTCCCATGGAAAAGAAATGTCTCCTGCATTACCATGCCTATTATCTGATGCAGGTTCTTTCTCTGAATGTCTTTTATGCTGGTCCCATCGATGAGTATCTGTCCTGAATCCGTCTCGTAAAAGCGTATGAGAAGATTTACAAGTGTTGTCTTTCCTGCACCGGTGTGACCTACTATCGCAACCTTTGTTCCCGGCTTAATCTCAGCGTTAAAGCCATGGATAACCTCTCTATCCTTTGTGTATCCAAAGTGGACATCCTTAAAGGAAACGGCCCCCGGAACTCCTGTAATCTCTTTTGTCCCATCATCAATGTTCTGTGGCATATCAAGGACATTTATTATTCTCCTGCAATTGACCATTGTTAATGTCAATGTACTTATGATTGCCGAGAAGAAAGTAAGGGGTGTTGTCATCATTTTTTGATAGAGCATAAATGCAACTATCACGCCTATGGTCACATTGCCAGTCCCGCTTACAATAAGCCATGCTCCAACTATGCATATAGCAACATATGAGATGTTATTAAGCATACCCATAACAGGGTTTAGCTCTCCTGAAATGAACTGGGTCTTTTTCAGATTCTTAAAATATCTTCCGTTTGCTTCCCTGAACTGGTTAAGTACATCTTCTTCCGAATTATAAGACCTAATGACCAGAAATCCTTTCAGGGTCTCATCTACGATACCATTGATATAAGCCTGCTCGTCCCTTAGTGCATTTTTCATTGGTATCATTTTTGACGATGTGATCATGCTGATTATTACACCGGTCAAAGTGGTTATAATGACACAGATTGCAAGCGGGACACTTTTTATTAACATAGCTATGATTGTGCCCACAAGAACTATCGTGTTACTTACAAGGGGCCCGATCGACTGGGAAATAGCAAGGCCAATACTAAAAGTATCCGATGTCATATTTGCGATCAGATCTCCTGCAGTAACATGCTCAAGCTCACCTATTGAAATCCTATTGATCTTACTGTTGAGCGCATCCCTTATGTCTTTTGATATCTTTTGAGCATTTACTTCCATGCCTCTGCCATATATGTAATTACACAGAAACATTGCCAAAAGGATTACCGCCAGGATAATTCCAAGTCTTACAACAGCAGAAAGATCTATTCCTTTACCGATGCCTGCCTCAATTACTCCCGAAATCTTTTCAACCTGATTGGGTATCAGTATGTTGAGAAAAGATCCTATGCCACCGAAAAGAATGACTAAAATCAGGTTCACACCATAGGGCTTAACAAACATCAAAATTCGTTTTATTACGCGCATCCCATCTTTTTTCATACGGCTTTTTCCTCCGGATTCTGCGAGGATGCGATTTCTTTATATACGCTGCATCTTTGCAGCAGCTCCTCATGTGTGCCCTGGTCTACAATGCGGCCTTTGTCCATAACTATTATTGAATCAGCATCCCGGACGCTTGAAATGCGCTGACCAACTATAATTACAGTAGCTCCTGAGGTAGTTTTCCTAAGTGCCTTTCGAAGCTTTGCATCAGTTTCAAAATCAAGGGCGGAAAATGAATCATCAAAAATATAAATCTCTGGATCACGGCAGATAGCTCTGGAAATAGTAAGCCTCTGACGCTGTCCTCCTGAGAAATTAGTTCCTCCTGCATGAACATCGCTGTAGTAGCCTTTCTCTTTTTCCTTGATAAAGCTGTCAGCCTGTCCAACAACAGCGGCTTTCTGTATCTCTTCAAGTGCAGCTTTGAATCTGCCATTTTCGCCATATCCAATATTGCCGGCGATTGAACCGGTAAAAAGATAATTTTGCTGTGGAACGTATCCTATGAGGTTTCTTAAGGTCTTTAGCTTATAATCTTTAACGGGGATCCCATCCACAAGGATTTCCCCCTTGTCTGCATCGTAAAGCCTTAGTATAAGGTTTAAAACAGTTGTCTTTCCGGAACCCGTTCCTCCAATAATAGCTACAGTCTCCCCTTTGCCTGCCTTGAATGAGATATCTGTTATTGCATAGCTTCCGGATTCAGGATAGGCAAAAGACACGTTCTTAAACTCAACAGTTCCCTGTCCTTTTGTCTGTCCATCAAACTCTCCATCCATGATACTGTTTGGTCTGTCTAAGACTTCAAGGATACGATTCTGGGAAATAAGCAGCATTGGAATAGGCATAAGAACCATCACGATATTTATGAGGGCTGTAAAAATAAAAGCCACATAAGAAACGAAGGAAACCATTGATGAAAAATCTGCCATCTGACGGGCCTGGTCCTCATTTTGGATCAGGAATGCCCCTGATACATAGATTGCAACAGTCAGAGCGTAAATAAGCATAGCTGTGCCGGGTGCAAATACGCTGGTTATGGATTTAACCTTTATATTGTACCCGGTATTCTCCTTATTTATCTCGTTGAAGCTATTTTCCTGAGTTGCAAAGCGATTGCCAAGGTGTATCTCTCTGATACCATAGATATGTTCATGAATTGCATTTATCATACGGTCATTTGCTATACTGACTTTTCCCACGAAAGGCAGAATTCCTTTTGACATGAAGATGACAAGCGTGAACATTAGAAGTATTGCCACTACTGACAAAGTAATCCAAACGCCCCGTGTAGCTGAAAGTCTGACAAATACAATGAGCAAAAGAACCGGTGCCTTTATCAGTGACTGAAGGCTCTGAGTAAAGAATCCAAGCACAGTGTCAATATCATCGTTACACCTGGATATGAGTGTTCCGGTTCCGAAAGATGTTACTTCTGTAAGAGAAAAATCCAGAATTTTGGAAAAAACTTTTGTCCGCAAAACATCACACATTCTGCATGTAATATCAATGACAAGGAAACAAACAATGCTTGAAGCAAAAAATGCTACAAGGGCATAAACAAGCATGGTAACCCCCTTTGAACGAACTGCATCCAAAGTCATGGTTCCCTGCTGTAAAAGGTTCGATATGTCTCCCATAACTACAGGTATTTTGGTCTCAAGGAGAACCTGAACAACAACAAACAGCATTATCACCATTGCTATTATTTTGTCCTTCCTGCCCATATACCGCAGTGCAAGCTTCATAGCCTATACCTCCGGTCTTGTGATCTTACCCTCTCTTACGGCCTGATCTACCTTCTCCTTGTAACCACGCATAGTTTCAACACTTAACTGCTGATTTGCACCCTCCATTGGCGGATACGAACGATGCTGTTCAAGGAACGCATAGGTTACATAATCGGCATTATCTCCGAACTGTTCCTTCATAAACTCTGTGAATGAGTTATCCGACAAAATAGTTTCCTCACCCAGTGCCTGATATGCAGGTATAACAAATTGTTCCTCAAGGATCTCGATCATGTACTTAAGAACACCCTGAACGATTTCCGGGTTATTCTCGAAAAATTCAACCTTATCCATAGTCTTTCTCACTAATGGGCAAACATTGCACAGGGCATGTAAAGCATTTATGAAGAACTTTATTGAATAGCCTCTTCTGGAAATAGACTCATTGCTTATACGGTAGATGTAAAATCTCGTTGGGGTAACAACATAGGTTTTTGCCAAAAACAGTGCTTCAAAGCAGAAGGACATATCCTCGGAGAGTCTGATATCTCCGTAGTAAATCTCGTTGTCCCTAAGGAAGGCTGTCCTAAAAAGCTTACATCCTACCTGCCAGTGATATGCGTGCTTTTTCCACTTTTCATACCTTTCATTCAGGTCATCCGATAAAACTTTATCTTCATCGGATGTATCGTATCTGTCGCTGTGGATCCAAAAATAGTCTTTTCTTTCCACAGAATAAATGTCGTCAGGATCTGACTCATCCAGAGGAAAAATAACACTGCTACTGTGTACCACGTCAGCGTCTGAATATTTTTTCGCAATGTTATAAAGCCTTTCATATGCATCCTGTAAAACTCCGTCATCACTATCAACAAAGGCTATATACTCTCCCCTTGCTGCCTTGATTCCTGCGTTACGTGCCTGCCCAGGCCCCATATTCTTTGACTGCGTAAGAATCTGAACACGCTCGTTATCCCCATAGAGCTTTTCCAGCTTTTCAAGGCTGTCATCAGGTGAACAGTCATTGACTACTATTACTTCCACTTCCTTTAAGGTCTGGCGAAGTATACCATCCACTGCATAGGGAATAAATCTTGATGCATTATACACGGGTATAATAACTGACACCTTGTAGTCCATAGAACCCTCCTTCTTAAATACTGCACTCTGTCATTCCAAAGAAAAACTTCCTCTGATTCTCGTTCCTTATGATATGAACAGGTTTTAACTGGTTTGATGAAGCGCCATTGTAAATAGCGATATCCCTCCATAATGCATATGTGTCCTGTTGCAGGAAATTGACTTTAATGTGCTGGCACACACCACTTCCTATCATGTGCCTCATAGCCGGGCTTGCTTTTCCAAGTTCTTCTTCGAGCGTGTCTCTGATAGTTTCATTAGATATTTCGTCCGGTTTTTTGGGTATTTCCAAAAAATACTGATATCTTGGCGGCACAGCTTTAATATCTGCATAAACACTAAAATCAATAAGCTCGAATCCAAGACCATCTGCTGTATTGTTTGCAGCGGTTCTTAGTGCCGCCTCTGTAGTTCTTTCTCCCAGCATGTTTAGTGTCTGATCAATGCGGTAGAGGTATTCCACGGTGGGAGTATTTTCAAACTTAGATACAACCCGCACGGCATCGCGCATTCTGTAGCGGTAAAATCCGCCCATATTCGTGATTATTATTTCGTAGTCCTTTCCCTCTTCAAGACCATCAATTGTAACTATCTTTGATGGATCATCCTGCGCATCAACAGGCAGGAACTCAAAAAATACTGAATCAGGAAGCAGAACGGTATCCTCGCTGTTCAATCTGTAAGTAGTGGTAAAACACCCTTCTGATGCCACGATTCCTATCTTTATAAAAGGAATGTCTTTTCCGGTATAGCGGCTTTGCAGGCTGTCCGCATAAACCTTAAAGCCTCCGGTACCGATTCCCAGTATATACTTCATGTTCTTCCATACCTTCGGTACAAAAGGTTCATCAAATCCTTCTGAAAAGATCTTTCTAAGCTCAGCTGCGCGCTCCGGCATTGGCTTTAACTTTTCTTTCAGGGTGCTCAAAACCTCAGGCGGAATTTCAATCGACCCGTCTATTGTTCCGGTTTCTATATCATTTACGAGCATTTCCCAATTGTCTTCAATGTACTTAAAAAGTACCAGAAGAAGACTTAAGTATGCTGCCTGAGCGCCGGTTGCATCAGGATCCATTAATGCAAATCTTGCATGGAGATATCTTGTGTTCGTTCCGCTTTTTGGGAAAATAGCCTCATCAGGAGAAGTAAACAGAATATCTACATTGCTTCTGAAGTGTTTGGTCATCTTGCTTGAGATAGCTCCAAAAGTTGCACCGCAAGGAAGATAATGTTCGTCTGAAGAACACTCGATAAGCCTGATACTTCTTCCGGAAGTCCAGCTGTCACCTATGGCATCAACCAGAACACCGATCGGACTTCTCGTAATAAATGTCATGTATTTGTCGATCATTGGCTGCGACATGGGAATGGTCTTTACAACGCCAGTGGTACCACTGGAACCGTTATAATGCTCCACAGGATATGCGCAGATAAGATTGCTCTCACAGCCTTTGGACATTCTTTCTGTATAACCGGCATAATCAGCGTATTGTGTAAGGGGAAGCTTTTTCTGAAAATCTTCTATAGTTTTGATATTTTCAAAATCATACTTCCTGCCGTATTCTGTATCTTTATTTTCCCGGAGTATCTTAAATAAAAGGTCACGGTTTATGGTCATGGGATCCTTGCACTGTGATCTTAACTTTTCAAACGCTTTTATACCTTCATCACATCGATTTTTATTACTTGCTGTAATGGCTTCCGATTGCATAATGTTCTAAAGGCTCCTTTCATTTTTCATCCAGTATCTTGCGTACAGTTTCATCAAGACATCTGATAAAGTCGTTTGCAAACTCTGTGGATACCTTTGTTGATACAACAGAAACAAGGTACCCATAACCCTTAGGATATCTGTTAATGATGAGATCAAAGTCAGTAAAAGGCTTGTAATACTCGTTTATTTCATCCAGAAATTCAGAAAACCGCCTCTTTTCTCCAAGCTTTATGGAAACGCCCTGCAAATCCCTTAGGTTAAATGTTATTCCAGACCAAACAGCCGGATATTTCCATACTGTTTCAAAGGTTTCAAGAATGTCATAGTAAACGAGTCTCTGATACTGCTCTTCTATTTCCTTAAAGTAATCCCTGAGGTCTTTATGCTTTGCAGTACCGCAGCGCATAAAAACAGACTTGGCAAAAACGCCATGGGAGGCGTTTAATAGCTGATCAGGTCTTCCGTCATGTACATTCATATAGCAGAAATTATCTGTCTTAAACATTTTGCTAATAGTCATTTCCGCTGCGGCCTGAAACAATGTAAGGATAGAAATGCTATATTCTTTCAGATAATCGTCTATTTCATTAAGACTCTCTTTTTCAAGAATCCTTATAGAAACTGCTGTTGAATACTCCTTCTCATCTTCAAAGAGTGCATGTGCCGTTAGTCCTTCATAGTTAGAAGCAAATGCCTTCTGTGCCTCTTTTATAAGCTTCTTGTCATCACTTATACTGCACTCGTAATCTATAAGGTCAAACATGGTTGCCTGCTCGGCTTTGATCTCTTCTGCGTTATATCTTGCAGATATTTCCGAAAGCAGGTTACTCATGCTTTTTCCGTCATAGATAATATGGCATACATTCATGAAAAGATACGTTTCACCATCATCAATATTCAGAATCTTGGCCTCAAACAATGGATCAGTCTTCAGGTTACGAATACGGCCATATATACTTTTTCTAAAGCTATCAAAATCAACGACTGATAAACTGATTTCTTCTACGCTATAATTAGTCTCATCAGGAATCAGCTGTCCATTTCCCATATCTACATGGCTTCTGTATATCACATGTGCATTTACAGAGCTTTCAACTGAATCCTTCAGTCTCGTTATATCAACGCTGTCATCGAGCTTAAAATAGTACACCGTATCGATGCAGTCTATGGTCTTTCCATACCTCTTGCATACCTCGTACTGATACTTTTGAGAAAGAGACAGTGGATATATCTTCTTTAAGCCATTCGAAACTGTAAACTTCGGCTTGGGATAAAAACTGTTTTCCAAAATAAGCTCAGCTATCCTTTTAGGGGACTGGCCTATCATCACAATCTGAGGGGCAATTCCCGGGACGCTGCACTTTGAGCACAGATCAACAGCATTCAGAGAATTTCCGCCAAGAGCCGAGAAGCAGTCACTGCGACCCACCTTTTCAATTCCAAGGATTTCCTGCATAGCATTACATATTGCTTCTTCGGTGCTATTCTCAGGCTTTTCATATTTCGCGGTAAGCTTACTAAGATCGGGCCTTTCTATTGATCTTCTGTCAATTTTCCCATTGGCATTTACAGGGAATGCATCCATTCTCACAAATGCTCCGGGGATCATATAACTTGGAAGCGCCGCCTGCAGCCTTCCCTTAATTGTCTCCCTGTCCACAGTTTTACTTTCTGTGTAAAAGCCGCACAGGAGCATGGTTCCATCGCTGTTCTCAAAGGCTTTGACTATAGAACCGGTAATGCCATCCACAGTGTTCATAACCGACTCAATTTCACCGGGCTCAACTCTCTGACCATGTATCTTGATCATCCAGTCGTTTCTGTTAAGGTACAGAAGATTTCCGTCAGGAAGCTTTTTTCCTATATCTCCGGAATGAATGAAGGTCCGCCCGTCAGGAAGCTTCTTAAAAACCTTGTCGGTCTGCTCTTTAAGGTTATTGTATTCACTGGGAAGATTACCTATGAAGCAGATCTCTCCTTCGCTTCCGTCAGGGACCTCCTCATCATTTGAATCCACAACAATTACCTCTATGCCTTTTAGCGGCTTACCAACAGGAGTGTTATCATATAATTTGTCTATCGGGAACTCAGTTATTGTTCCTATTGTCTCGCTCTGACCATAGGCATTAACGATTTCAAAGTCAGAAGAATATATATTTACAACCTTTTCACTGGCAGTAAACACTCTTTTTAAATGCTTACTTTTGCAGTGGAAATTCTTAAGCATCCTGGGACTGATGAATCCCGTTGTGATCTCATTTTCCTGATAATAAGAGGACAAAAGAGCTGCATCAGATCTTACAGCATTAGAAATAATGTGTACATGTCCCCCCATTGCCAGCGTCCTTAAATACTCGGTCACGGTAACACAAAACGACATTGTGGCTGACGCTGCAAAAACAAGTGGCGTAATGTCTTTTACACTATCCAGTTTTCTTATTATCTGGGCATCCAGGTTACTTCTTGTGTATATAACTCCCTTTGGTTTTCCTGTGGATCCCGAAGTGTATATGATCATTGCACGACCATCATTATCAGAATCTGCGATAACTGGAGCCTTATCTGAAAAATCCTTCTCCAAATCATCAAAAAAGCTTTCCCTTATAACAAGTCTTGCCAAGCTGTCTTTTTCAATGTATGAGACTCTGTCTTTGGGATACTCAGGGATAAGCGGAACTGCAACCGCTAAAGTCTTAAGGATCGCGATTTCGCAGGCAATATATTCAATTGATCTTGGAAGAATGATTATCACACTCTCCCCCGCGCTGGCGCCCACTGAAACAAGCTTGTTAGCAATCCTGTTCACCAGGCTGTCAAGCTGAGCGTATGTTAAAGTTCTTTTACCATCACTATCTGTCAGGGCAAAAGAGCTTTCAGCAGTATTCACTTTCTGAATATATTCGTCTACAAAAAACATCTTAGTTACCGTTTAGCAATTCCCGTATGTTTTCATCAAGATTCCTTATAAACTCATTAGCAAATTCTACACTGACCTTTGAAGATGCCACTACTGCGGTGTATCCCATACTTCTTGGCAATCTGTTAATAAACAGGTCAAAATACGTGATCGGCTCATTTACTTCAAAGGGTTCATCAATAAACTCTGTGAGTTTCATTTCATCGCCGGTTTTTAATATGCCATAACTAAGATCCCTGAAGTTAAATGTGATACCGGATTTTATGGCCGGATATTTTTCTACAACATCAAAAGTATCAACAACATCGTAGTAAACAAGTTTCTGATACTGCTCTTTGATGCTTTCAAAATAATCCTTTTTTCTCTCATGCTTACCGGCACCGGAGCGCATAAATACAGCTTTTGCAAATACTCCGTGGGAAGCAGACAGCTTCTCATCCGTTCTTCCGTCATGGACATTCATGTAGCAGAAATCATCTACCTTAAACATTTTCCTGACTGTGATCTCCATTGCTGCCTGGAAAAATGTCAGAATGGAGATGCCATAATCCTTAAGGAACGTATCTATTTCGGTCTGGTTTACTCCCTCAAGTATCTTTGACGCTGCACCGGTTGCGCATTTCTTATTTTCATCAAACAGGTTTGAAGCCTTAAGCCCATCATAGTTTGAGGCAAAGACCTCATCAGTTTTCTCAATTAGCTTTGTATCTTCTTTTAATCTGCACTCGTACTCTATCTGATCAAATATTGATGCCTGCTCCTCTTCTTCAGGTGTGCCATTATATTTGGCATTTATACTTTTCATAAGATTAGCAAGAGACTTTCCATCATAGATAAGGTGACACACATTCATGAACAGATATGTACTTCCGTCATCTATATGAAGGATCTTACCCTCGAACAGCGGGTCGCCTTTCAGATTCCTTACACGTTTATACAGCCTGTATCTGAAATCCTTAAACTCATCTTCTTTTAAGCTTACATCTTCAACCTTGAAATCCGTCTGATCTATAAAAAGCCTGTCATTTTCTATGTCAATATGACTTTTATAGATAGGATGCTCATTTACAACATCTTCGACAGCTCTTTTCAGTCTGTCTATATCATCGTTTTCGCCAAGCTTAAAGAAGTAATTCGTATCAATGCTGTCAATAGGAGCTCCAAGGCTATGGTAGACCTCGTACTGATATTTCTGGGATGAAGACAGCGGATACTCTTTCTTAACCGACTTTGAAACAGTCAGCTTAGGCTTCGGGTAAAAGCTCTTTTCCGAAAGCAATTTAGCAATCCCTGCAGGTGTCTGACCTGTCATCACTATCGGAGGCTCTAACCCTTCAATACCGCACTTTGCGCAGAGCGAAACTGCGTTAAGAGAATTGCCACCAAGTTCAAAGAAGTTGTCATTCCGACCCACTCTTTTTATACTCAGGATCTCCTGCATGGCACCGCAGATAATCTCTTCAGTCTTGCCTATTGGCTCTTCATAATCAGTTGTGAGCTGGTTGAGATCAGGTTTCCCAATTGATTTCCTATCCAGTTTTCCATTTGCATTGGTAGGAAAGCTGTCCATTCTCACAAGCGCACTTGGAATCATATAAGACGGAAGCGCAGATTTAAGCTTATCTATGATCTCACTTCTTTTTACAGCTTTTTTTTCTGTATAAAAGCCGCAAAGAAGCATTGTTCCGTCATCGTTTTCAAATGCCTTTACAATAGAGCCTGTTATCCCGTCCACGCTGTTCATCACGAACTCTATTTCACCTGGCTCCACCCTCTGGCCATGGATCTTTATCATCCAGTCGTTTCTGTTTACAAATAATATGTCACCACTGGGCAGTTTTTTACCAACATCTCCTGAGTGAACCAGTATTCTTCCATCATCAAGTCTTTTGAAATTTTTCTGGGTCTGTTCCTTAAGGTTGTTATATTCATGGGGAAAATCACCTATAATCAGGATCTGTCCTTCGGTACCATCTGCCACCTCATTGTCGTCAGGATCCGCTATGATGATCTCTACTCCCTTTAGAGGTTTTCCGATTGGGGTATTATCATAATTTTTATCTATCATAAAACATGTTATTGGGCCTATTGTCTCACTTTGACCATAAGTGCAGCATATCTCATAATTATCAGAATAAGTATTAGATACCCTGTCACTTCCCGTGAAAACCCTCTTTAGATAATCGCTTTTACATTCGAAATTCTTAGCAATCCTTGGACTGATAAATCCCGCAGAAATCTTATTATCAATGTAGTAAGAAGACAGAAGTCCAGCATCTGATCTGACCTCGTTGGACAGCATATGAATATGCGCTCCAACAGAAAGGTTTCTTAAATACTCTTCTACAGTGAAGCAAAAGGACATTGTAGCAGATGCGGCATATACAAGTGGGTCTATCCCATCAATGTAAGGAAATGTAATCTTTATGTGTACATCCATTGCGTGTCTGGAATAAACCACTCCCTTAGGATTTCCGGTTGATCCGGAAGTATATATGAACATTCCAATGTTTTCGTCATCTACATCTGATGCTTCAAAATCAACTTCAGTAATTGACGAAATATCTTTAAAAAAACTTTCTGCTATGATAAGCGCCGCATTGCAGTCTTTTTTTATGTATGAAACTCTGTCATCCGGATACTCCGGAATAAGCGGAACAATTGCAGCACCTATCTTAAGAAGTGCAATCTCACAGGCAATGTATTCCGCTATTCTTGGGAGCCTTATAATTACAGCATCACCAGTTGTTATTCCTAAAGCCACAAGCTTATTGGCTATTTTGTTGGTAAGAATATCCAGCTCCCCGTAGGTAAAGCTTCTTTTTCCATCATTATCAGTAATCGCTAAATTGTCTTTTATGGTCTTAACTTTTTGAAGATATTCGTCAACAAAGAACATAAACTCACCAGTCTACCTTTCCAATCAGGTCATTAATTACGGGAAGGAAATTCTGTTTTGCATCATCTATGCTTGCCTGTAAGATCTCAGGCGTTACACCTCTTCCAAAGAATGGGCAAAGGGCAACTTTGAGCTTGGAGAAAATACATATCTGATCTTCTATCCGTCTTCTTTCATCCTCAGTCTTATCAGCAAAGTAATTATCAATAAGTCTTCTCCAGGTCTTTGTAATGAGCTCCGCCGGCATTCTGGTATGGAACTCTGCATATTCAGGCCTCAGCTTAACGAGGTTGACCTGTGTGGCAGCTGTAGCAAGAAAATCGAATATTGGGTGTCCTAAAGTCATGTCACCCATGTCGATGAGAACCAGTTCTCCGCCCTGAACCATGATGTTGTTCGGATGATAATCTCCATGAATAAGAGTACCTGTATCAGGAACTGATTCTACAAGAGCCTTTAAAAGTTTTATTTCCTCGTCGCTGTAATAATCCTTGCTATAGTCTATGGCCTCATAATAGATATCCTTGATATTGGCAAAACTGCCAGGATCACCCTTTATGGAATGGATCTTTTTAAACAGCTGAATATACTTGTCTGTATAAGCGTCGTACTCATCAGGTTTGGTCTTAAGTGTTGTAGAGAGTGAATCTGCATCTATAAGCTCAAACATGATTCCGTAGTTGTTTCCAGCCTTGACAACTGAATAGGAAATAGCTGTAGGTATGCCTTCAACAAGGGCCTGCTGCGCAAGATTCCTTTCCCTCTCTATATCCTCCAGAGGGACTGATTCCAGGAATACCTTGATGATATTCTCCCTGTCTACACGATATACCTTACCGTTTGTTCCGCCTCCGATAAGCTCAAGACCTTCGATATCATATCTTTTAAGGGCTTTGGTCACATCAAAAATCTTTGTGAATTTTGTATCCTCAAAGATCTCATACACAAGTGACGAAGTATTGATGATCTTTACTTTGTTTTCATTTTCATGAAGAGCAATTGTATGGAGGGTTCGAAGACCAGCGCTTGATATGTATTCAAGATCCTCAAAATCAAGTACCAGACGTCCCTGTGGGTTTTCCTTTCTTATCCTTAGGATCTCTTCCTGAGCTGCCTCGGCATTGTCAATATTTATCCTTCCGCTAAACTTAATAACTACACTGTCATTATCTTTGCTTAATAATCTGACCTCTTCCATGGCATTAAACCTCGTATCGTTCTTTTATTTGGTATTTAATATCCGTTGTACTGTATATCCTGTTAAGAAGAATATTTACTTCCTTTTCTATTTTTTCATCAGGATTATCCTTCAGGAATTCGTAAACCGGGATATTATATATCTTGCCATCCTCGCCGCCCCTGCTCATAAACACTGTAAAATAGCGGTTTTTCAGCCCGTTTTTTTCTATATCCAGGGTAAGAGCAATGGAATACTCTGCCATCTGATCTAAGGGTCTGCTGTAGACTCCCTGGGAGGTAAGAAAATTCCCCAAACAGTATGCGCAAAAGTTTTTACCGCTATCTATCTTTTGTATTACGTGCTCATGATTTCCTACTATGGCATCTGCGCCAAACTCAAAGCATTTTTCTGCAAAAAAATGCGCAAGTGCTATTGGTTCTTTGTTAAACTGTCCACCAAAGTGCAGGTATGCAATTACAACATCAGCTTTACACTTACATTCTTCAATGTATTGCTGTAACTGCTTCAGTGCTTTTTTGTTGTTAAACTTCCTTTCATAAATCGGAACGTCTTCCTGAAAAAGATGCATCAGCCTGCAGGTCATTTTCAGTGCGGTGAAAAAACCGCTGTTATTATGAAAGATAAATCTCTGAAACTTATTGGTAAGCTCCTGCTCCTGGAGCATATCCACCATAAATTCATTTGTACTGTCGAAGTAATTCCTGTTGAGGCTGGCATTGGTGCCATATGTGGCATTGACGATTCCAACCTTCACATTTCCATCATCCAGTATCAGATAATGATCTTCGTTCTTGTTCAGGTGGGTTCCAATGTTAATAATGCCTTTTTCTTCCACCAGTCTTATAGTTCTTTTAAGTCCCTCAAAGCCCCTGTCCAGGCAATGGTTGTTTGCAGTAGAAACAATATCTACACCGGAATTCTTTACTTCGTCCAGAAAAGCTTCCGGGGTATTAAATCGCACTTCCGCTGCCGTAAGGTCTTTTACATCATCAGTAACAGGCGTCTCAAGATTTGCCACTATATGATCCGGATCGCCCAAAACACTGCAAAGCGGATAGATCATTTTGTCAAACGAAAAAGAATCTTCACCTGTTTTGTGGAGCTTTATCTGCTGCTCATCCATCATAAGATCGCCAAGAAATGTTATTTTCACAGTAATCCTCCGCTTAAAAGCACAAAGTTGCGCTATTATTATTGTATAAAATTTCACCTATTATAGTCCACTTTTTCGTGAATCAATTGCCATTTTTTAGAGAAATTTTATATTTGTATTTTAGCCCGCAGTTTGTCACAGAAGTGTCATTTTGAGCACAAAAATAAGACCTTTATCTCCCGTACTTTCCAGGTAAGATAAAGGTCTTAATACTCTACTTAGAATATTTATTCAACTGTTATAACGTCCTCAAGTATATAGTGGAACAACGGATAAGATGTATTCTCATTCTCAATATACCCGTTTCTCAGGTCATAGGTATCCGCTGGATCATCCGGATTTACACCTATATAGTCGCCCTTGAATACAAAGTCAACAGTTCCTTTCTTGAACTGCTCTATTGCCTGATTCATAGCTTCCTGGGTTCCGGGAGCTGCCACCTGCATATTCAGGTCCTCCATCTCTACCCAGCCGTTTTCAAAGCCTGCAGAAATGTCTGTCCCATGTATCTTGCCCAAAACCTTAGACTCTATTGGTTTATTGGACATAACAGCATCTACAGCACCCAGTATATAAGGTTCCCAGCATATCCTTGATGTAACAATGGATGTTGATGGTGCAACCTCAGACATACTCTGGTTGTATCCCACGAAGTAAACCGGTTTTTTGGGTGATGATGCTTCTTCACAGGATATTGCTGGCCCTATGGTGTCTGTATGTTGTGAAATAATAACACATCCATCGTTTATGAGCTGCTGTGCTGCACTCTTTTCGTGTGCATAACTACTCCAGGTATTGGTATAGCCTACGCGCATGACAGCCTGTGGAACAATTGAACGCACACCCATAAGAAATGCTGTGTATCCAGAAATAACCTCTGATGTGGGAAAAGCTGCCACAAAACCAACAATTGCCTGGTCCTGTGTAATTATCCCATCATCTATCATCTGCTTGATCTTCATTCCGGCAGCAATACCGCTTACATATCTTCCCTGATATGCCTCACCTTTGAAGGTATGGTAGTTGGCAGGAACGTCCACGCCGTTCATATCCATGTAAGATGTCTGGCAGAACTGTACCTCAGGATAGCGGGATGCAAGCTTCATGACAATTTCACTGTAGCCATTAAAGAAAATTATATTGCATCCTCTTCTTGCAAGCCCCTTAAGTGGTTCTTCCATCTCATCATCCAGCACATTGCTGCAGGTCAGTATTGTCACATCGTCTCCGTATTTCTTTTCCAATGCATCCTTGGCAAGGGAGAAGTTATAGGTATATGGCGTGCTCTCATCATTGTCGTAGATAAAGCCTACGATCAGATGATCCCTTTTCCCTGAAAGATTAAGGTAACGGAAGAAGCAAAGGAAGCCGAAAAGTATGGCAAGACAGGTAAGTACAGTTGCTATGTATACTCTTTTCATGCCTCTCCTCCTTTCTCCTTAGCCTCGTTTTTCATCTCAGCTTCCTGGATCTTTCTGTCCTCCTCAACTCTGCGCTTTAGTTCTTCAGACTGTTCCGCATTCTGGATCTCTGCTCTCTTCTGAGCGTAAATATCATCCAGATCGATTACCTTCTTATCAAGGAGTCTGAAGAATGCATCAAGAGCATCCGGATCAAACTGTGTTCCACGTCCGCGAAGCATTTCATTCATAACGTAGGCCGTATCCATGTGATTTCGATATACACGGTTGGAGGTCATGGCATCGAAGGCATCAGCAACACCGATTATTCTTGCGAATAACGGGATTTCCTCACCCTTTAAGCCATCAGGATAGCCTTTTCCATCATATCGCTCATGATGGTATCTTGTGCCCTCTTCAACATGCTCAACCAGGGTGAAATCCTTAAGGATCTCAGCACCCCTAAGTACATGGGACTTCATCTTTACATATTCATCGTCAGTAAGGCGGCCTACCTTGTTAAGAACACTGTCGGGAACCGCAATTTTACCGATATCATGCATCTGGGCTGCTTTCCTAAGGTTCGATAGCATCTTGTTCTTCTGCCACCACTTAAAGCAGTTCATCTCCTGGGCGATAAGTACTGAATACTCAGCAACACGAAGAGAATGCTGATGTGTACGCACGTCTTTTGCATCGACTGCGTTCGCTATAGCCATGACTGTCTCATTAGCCATGTTCAGCTTGATCTGCTGTTGGTTGATCTGTCTTTGTACTATCAGCCATGTGAACCAGATGAGGATAAGGCCCAGTGTAGCAATCATATAGAAAAGAAATGCCGGATTCTCATAGAATTCGCCTTCCTTTACAAGCTGGAAGGTACGCTCCTCAAGAACCTTCTCTCCTGCACTGTCAAATATTGCCAGATGGAAAGTATAATCTCCTGCAGGAAGGTTGACATAGATAATATTGTTCAGGCTGTTCTGAGGTACTATTGTCCACTGAGTATCATATCCTTCCAGGTAATAACCCACATTGGGTTCCTGAATTGTGTAGTTAAGGATTTCCGGACCAAGCTCTACACGGTTGATACCCTGACCTACTGTGATAGCACCTTTTCTTGTATGAGGCTGAAGAACACCATCAAATCGAACGCTTGCCAGCTGCATTCTGTAGGAACGCACATCGCTGTTATACTTATCAACATCTATAAGGTATACGCCTGTATCGCAAGGAAGAAGAAGTTCTCCCTTTCCGTTGTAATAGTTCCAGGAGTTGGCTGTAAGAGATGTTCCAAGACCTCTTCTTGCATCGAGAAGCTCCCATGCAATCTCTCCACCTGCAACAAGCTCGTCACGTTCTACAACGTAAATACCTGCGCTGGACATAACAAATAGGGTATCCTCGTCTTTTACCCAGATATCGTAGTTGTTGAAATATGGGAATTTCTCAAGTACTCGTACAGAGCCATCCGCATCCAGATAGCAAAGGCTGTTACTTGTTACTATAAATACGCCCTCAGATTTAGGGTCTTTTACAGTTCTAAGAATTACTCCGCTGCTAAGGCCGTCCTCTCTGGTGATCATCTCTTTTACCTTGCCATCCTCAAGGACAGCAATGCCATCGCCGTCGGTTCCAGCAAGGATCGTGCCATCACTTCTCTCTGTGATTGTAAGGATCATGGAATTGATAAGTCCGTCCTCATTGCGGATAGTGCGCTCTATATTGTGATTCTTGATATAGCTTATACCGGTATCTCCGGCTGCAAGGATTGTTCCATCGGAAAGCCCGGTCACGATACGTGCACGGTTTCCAAAGCTTCCGCTGTCAGAGTTATATGACCACTTCTCTCCGTTAGGGGAATACTCAATAAGTCCGCTGCCATAGGTGCAGACCCAGAGATGATCTTTTTTATCTACATACATACAGCGGATTCGCTTGCCTGCAAGCTCCTGTGTAAGCTCATTCTCTATCTCGTTGTGACAAGCGTTGTCCACCACATCAAGGCCGTCATCCGTACCGATATAATAGCAATTCTGCCATGCAACAATAGCATTGACAACGCTTCTCTCCATTCCTATAGCGCCGTATACATCTCTGAATGGAGATTTCGCAAGGCGAAGGAGTCCAAGTCTTGAGGATGTGAACCACAGATTCCCCTGATAGTCGTAGAGCATGTTGTCGATAGAATTGTTGAAATCATTAGTGTTCAGGAGGTGATAACCGCTCCTGTCTATATATGCCACGCCGCTGTCACTGGTCACGAATAGTGTTCCGTCTTCGAGATACTCAAGATTATTTATATTAGCCATGTCAATGCAGGACATAACCTTTTTCTTCCTGAATTTACCCTCTGAAATATCAAAGCAGTAAATATGATCGGTTGATGTACCAACCATAAGCGTTCCGTCAGGCGCAAAGGCACAGCAGTTATACTGATCATCACCGGTTGCCAGCTGATGGGTGTCAACAATCTCTCCACTTTTCAAAAGAAACAGACGACCGTCAGAAGCGATCGCAGCAACGTTGCCATTATCATCTGCAGAAAGGCTGTCAGCATAATTTACTTCACTTAAGGTGTTTGCAGCCTTAAGACCATTGTTCATCACCAGTACCTGCATACTGCTGCTGGTTCCAATATAGTAGTATCCGTCAGATCCTCGGATTATGCTGCGCACGGAATTTGATGGAAGTCCGCTTGTCTGGTCAAGAACATTAACCAGTTTCTCGCGGATAACGATAGAAAGGCCGTTGTCATTTGTTCCGATCCACAGACGCCCCTCTTCATCCACATAAAGACAGTTTACGTTTTTTACAGAATCATATTCATCAACCCAGCGGAATTCTTTGCCGTTGTAGCGGTATAGTCCCGCATAAGTACCGATCCAGAGAACACCGTCATTAGTCTGAGCTATATCATTGGCCTCACCACAGGGAAGACCGTTGGTACTGCTATAGACACTCTGTACATAATCATTGTAGTCAGGTTCGCCGCTACTTGCACCGGAAGCAGCCATTGCATTCCCGCGAAACGCCATACTAAGTCCTATGGAGATGCAAAGAATCATAGCCGCCTTAGCTGTGTTTCCTTTAAGTTTGTTCTTTTCATCGGTCTCCTGTGTATTCCAGCGTTTTATCCTGATCAAAAGATAAATGGCAAAAACTGTCAGAACCTTATCTGCAAACTCAACAGCAAGCTGCCCTAATATAGTGCAGATAATAGGAGGCCATTCCCTGCCAAGCAGATAATCAATAACACCGTTGCTCCACTTGTTACCCGTATATCCATTGTCAAATATAACGTCAATAGGAACCGAAACAACAAGCGCAGTAAGCATAGCCAGTGTTGCAGTCTTCATAAACCCATAGAATCTGTCAAACCAATGATAATGGGCAGCAAGACCGATAATAACGCCAAGAGCGATACTGGTAATGGAATACGCCGCAGACAGGCGGCTGATCATACAATACGACAGATTTCCCGACACCCCCACAAGTGCGCCCACAATCGGTCCACCGATGTAAGCACTAAGTGCAGTTCCAAAGGAATCCATCCAAAGAGGCAATTCAAGCCATACAGAAAAAATCTTTCCTCCTAGATTAAGGCATATGCACAAAGCAATAAACAGAACGATTTGCCAGGTTTTCCAGCCTTTCATACGCATAGAGCTCCTCCCCACAATCCCTACAAACTCAGAAATGTTTATCGTTAATCTATATTTTAGTATATTTATAAAAAGAGTCAATCACAGTTTCTTTTTCAGGAAGGCAAGAAGCTCCTCCCTTGTTGTTGACTTTAAGATGTATCCCATGGGTTTTAGGGCCATTACGCGTTTTACGCCTTCCTTTGTTGAGACAGCGGTTAGGAAAACAACCGGAATATCTTTTGTAAGGTCTTCCTGCCGCAGCATCTGAAGAACCTGAGGGCCGTCTACTATGGGCATTTCATAATCAAGCAGTATAAGGTCGACCGGATTTTTCATAAGAAAAGTTATGGCCTTCATTCCCGCCGTAACAACGTCTGCTTTGTAAGTGTCTTTTATCCATTCCCGAACAGTTCCAGCGTAAACAGGATCGTCATCTACAATAAGTATACGCTTTTTTTCTAAAGGCTTTGGATAATCCTCAGCGCCTTCCATAACTCTGATGACCATATCCCCAAGAGCCTCATTGTCAACAGGTCTGTCTACCCATCCGCCAGCCCTGGTCTCAGGGAGATTGCGAAGAAGCTCTTCGTGGTCGTCCCTCTCTGCTATGTAGATGAGCTTGCGTCTGTTATCAAGTATCATGTGACTGATACTGCTAAGCTGCTTAAGCTTGTCCCTGTCATCCGTAATTCCCCTTGGCAAATAAAGCAAAAAGAGCTTTGTCTCTTTTGCCATTTCAGCCACACGGTCGAACTTTTCTGTCAGATAGTTGACCTCAAAGCCAAGTTCCTTAAGTCTCATTTCTATTCCATGAACAACAACGCTGTATTGGAAAAGAACTATGGTTATCATTTAGTCTACTCCCTTCAATACATCCCTCTGCGCATCCCTTTGAATATCAGGATCAAATGACAGCATAGGTTCAATGTCTTTTCCCCGCACTCTTCTGTCAATATAATTCCTTGTAAGCTTTATTATAATGGGTACCTGAGCCAAAAGACCTATAAGATTAGGTATCATCATAAGTCCATTGAAGGTATCCGAAATATCCCAGGCCAGATTCGATTCCATAATGGCTCCAAATACAATAAGAAGAATGAATAACACCCTGTAAATCTTGGCACTTACAACGCCGAACAGATACTCAGTAACCTTAGCTCCGTAATAAGACCATCCCATAACCGTTGTGAAGGCAAAGAGCGTGATAGCTATAACCACGAACCATTCTCCGGGTCTTCCAAGGCTTGAACCGAAAGCCTTTGCCACAAGGGTTGCATCATTTGTCCCTTCTGCTGCCAGCCCTGTTTCCAGATCTATCATTCCTGAGCTAAGAACAACCAGTGCTGTCATTGTACATATAACTATAGTATCGACAAAGACCTCTGCAATTCCCCATAGTCCCTGCTTTACCGGCTCTCTTGCGCAGGTATTGCTGTGCACCATAACCGATGATCCAAGACCTGCCTCGTTGGAGAATACGCCTCGCTTACAGCCATTCTTGATGGTATTAAACGCATTTTGTACTATAATGCCACTTACACCACCCGAAACAGCCCTTGGTCCCAAAGCAAATCTGAATATGGAAACCAATACTTCCGGAATGCTTGTTATGTGTATTATAATGACCACCAGGCATCCGATGACATAAGCTATAGCCATAAAAGGAACGAGACCTTCGGAAACCACTGCAAGCCTTCTGAAACCGCCCATGATGATGAATGCCACTGCAAGTGTCAGTGCAATACCGATGAACAGATTGACTCTTGGCACACCGTAAAAATCGCCAATATCAACATTTGAAAGGAACGCCGAACCAAAATTCAATGTAATCTTGTTGATCTGGCTCATGTTTCCTATACCAAAGGAAGCCAGCATGGTAAATACGCAGAACAGGATTCCCAGTACTCTGCCCAGCTTTTTGCAGTGCTTAATGGAGCCCAGGCCATCCTGAAGGTAAAACATGGGGCCGCCTGACCAGGCGCCTTCCGAATTTCTTCGCCTGTAATAGATTCCAAGCACATTTTCCGAGTACTTGACCATCATTCCAAGAAATGCAGCAACCCACATCCAGAAAACAGCTCCGGGTCCGCCAAAGCATATGGCAGTTGAAACACCTGCAATATTACCTGTTCCGATAGTGGCACAAAGCGCAGTACAGAAAGCCCTGAACTGTGACAGAGCTCCTGCGTCGTTGATGATGCGTGCCTTTCCGTTCATTATACCGAAAGTCCCACTCCACCACTGCTTTATGTGGGTTATCTGGAAAAAGCCTGTGATCAGGGTACAAATAAGACCGGTACCCAAAAGAAGCGAAAGGCCAAAGGTGCCCCAGGCAAATCCATTAACCGCATTGTTTATCCTAACAATCGTTTCCACTAACGGCTACTCCTTCTTATCAAGAATTTCCAGAATAGCATCATAATCGTACTCTGCTGCCATTTTGCATATCGCATAGTACGTTTCTTTGTGCTTATCAGCTATCTTATAGTCCTCAAGCTCTTTTAACACTTCTCCTATCCTGTCGCAGTCCATAGCATCCGCTGCTGCTCTAAGCTCCTCATACACTCCCTGCATTAGGTATTCATCTGCTTCAGGTTTATCTTCCTTGTCCTCTTTAGGGAAATATTCTGCCAAAAGAGCTTTAAACCCTCTGTACTCCTCCATAAATGGTGCATGATTGGCAGTAATGTAGTCTATCCTGTCTTCCTTACCAGCATCTTCAAGGAGCTGCGCTTTCTTTGAAAATTCCATTGCTCCGATGAGCTTGGCAGAACTCTTAAGTGCATGAACCTTTATGGTATAGTTTTTCCAATCTCCGCTGTTATAGAAACCTTCAAGCTCAGCGTATTTGGAATCAATCGAGTCATAGAACAGCTTCATCACTGTCTTAAGACTTGCCTCGCTGCCGCTGTTCTTTAGCGCAATGTCACCATCAATTGATTCTATCTGCTGATACCACTGTTTCTCCGAAGGACTCAAAGGCTCTTTTACAAGATCTTTATCAGGCTCTTTTGCAGGCGCGGTATCTACTTTCTTTACCTGATTACCTGATTTATTATCTTTGCTGTCCTGCGCTTCCTCATGTTCTTCTATGTCTTCTATGAAGGCACCTATATTGTAATTCTTGTTGGACTTAACAAAATACAGTATGCCAAAAGAGCCTGGGCCGCAGTTCGAAGATATTGCTGCCGAAGCCTGCTGGAAGACAACATGCTCGAAATATGCAATCTTACTTATCTCTTCCCTGATCCACATAAGAGTATCAACGGGAACGTCCGCATAAGTGATAAATACTACATCTGAGTCCGGTATTATATCAACAGGGAATGCTCTTTTTATGTATTCCTTGTAGGCTCTTCTTGTCCTTCCCGCCCATACACTAAAGATCCCTGCTTTGTCATTCTTAAACTGAATTCCGGGATGCAGACTTAAAATCCTGGCAATATTATGGACTTTATTGCTTACAAGTCCTTTCCTTACCATATAATCTGTTGTATCCATAATGAAGCTGCAGCGTAGACGGCTCTTAACATTCTCAAGCTCAGCAACAATATCATCTGCAGGGATATTAAGCTGTGACAGTTTATATGCAATTAACACCAGAATTCCTGTAGCTGAAGACAGACAGCCGGAATTAATTACAGTTACATTGTCAAAAGACTTGGCTGCCTCCTGTGCCACTAAATAGTCTTCGCTCATGCTTGTTGTAAGAGAAATGTGAATCAGATTGTGGGCTTTTCTTAAGGCATTTGCAAAAAACTCTGTATAGGTCCATACATCAGGAGGTGATGAAGTTGCATTTTTGCCGCTTCCCAGATACCTTACAAGTTCACCTGCATCCATCTGTACGCCATCTTTGAATACACCCTCATCAGTCATGACAAGGAACGGAATAATGGGTATATTAAGCTTATTTATAAGCGCATCCGGAAGGTCGCACATACTGGTGGAGGTTATTATTACAGGAGCTTTTCTCGCATATCCGGCAGTAGTGCTGATATCCTCACGCATACTTACAATCTTGCTGTTGATATTCAGCTTATCTTTGGCGATATGCTTCATAAGCATCTCTTCCAGCGCTTCACCGGAAACAGGCTTTACAACATAACCGTCAAAGCCTGCAATATTGTACATCTCACGATTATCGCTTCCGGCATTGGCTGTAAGCACGATCACAGGAGTAGTCCTGTTAAGGCCACCGGTCTGATTTCTAAGGCTCTTTAGACACTCGATACCATCCATTCCTGGCATCAGATGATCCATAAGGATAACATCATATCTGATCTTGTCAGACCGATCCAGAGCTTCCTTTCCGCTTGTGACAGTATCAATTGTCATCCCGGTTTCAAGAAGCAGTCTCTTTTCCACCTCAAGATTCATCTCATTGTCATCAACAATAAGAATCTTAGCTTCAGGGGCGGTAAAGCTGCTCTCATGCTGTTTGCGGTTTAGCTGGGCATGACTATGTATGTTCAGTTCACCAATCTGTGTAGGATCACTTATGCCCTGTTTAAGCGTTACGGTAAAAGTAGATCCCTCTCCATACACGCTGTTTACAGTAACGTTGCCATCCATAAGCCTTACAAGCTGTTTTACGATACTAAGGCCCAGGCCCGTACCTTCAATATTCCTGTTCTTCTCCTCATCAACCCTCTTGAAAGCATCAAAGAGGACAGGCAGAACCTCCTTCTTGATACCCATTCCGGTATCAGTAACTGAAATATTGAGGACCGTTGTCTTTGCATCTGTATCAGCACTTTCAATGTGAAGATCAATAGAACCTTCCTGTGTGTACTTAACCGAGTTATTTAGCAGATTGATGATGATCTGTTTTATTCTTACCTCGTCTCCGTACAGTACTGCCGGAACCTTAGGGTCTACAGTAACATCAAACCTAAGGCCTTTATCATGAGCCTTAAGCCATATCATGTTGACAATCTCGGAGATCATGTCGGCAACTTTATAATCCACCGGAACTAAATCCATACTTCCGGCTTTCATCTTGGAGAAATCAAGAATATCATTTATAAGGGCAAGAAGCAGTTTTCCTGCTCCCTGGATACCAGTCGCATCCTTTATGATGTCATCTGAAGCACTTTCATCTCTTAAAATCAGTTCATTAAGTCCCAGTATGGAATTTATGGGCGTACGTATCTCATGGCTCATACTGGAAAAGAAACGGTTCTGAGATTTGCTCAGTTCCTCCGCTCTCTCTGCAGCCTTTTTTGCCCTGGCATTTTCACTAAGATAAAGCCTGTTCTGCGACCAGGTCATAAAGAAACATACAAGACCTACAAGGATTACCGAAATAAAGGAATCGATAAAGTACATGGTCCTTGTATGATGATGCACATATTCAGGATGAATGTACGCAACTACATAACAGATTGCAGTAAGCACAAATAGCATTGCAAGCAGTACTGTTCGCCAGGCACCTGAGATTACAAGTCCGACATACATAAATGCAAATACGAACCATATAACACCACCGCCCTGAAGACCTCCACCGAAGAAAAACAGGCATGGAAGGATAATAAATACCAGACTAGTTACAAGAATTCCTATTGCCACCCTGACTTTACCTTTGTATAAACAGGTAATAGTCACAGCAGGAATAGTCACAAGAATGCCAATAAGCGTAATTATCTCTCCGATGCTCTCCCCGGAAATTACGTCTCCTATAAGGGCAATAGTAACTGCCAGCTCAGATATAAGGCAAAAGATGAGGAATACTCTTTCAGAGAATTCCCTCTCAGGGTCTTTTACAGCATTAACAGCAAAATGTATAAAACGCTTTATCATGCTCTTTCACCTCCCCCGTTTGTCACGGATTCAGGAAGTACCTGAAGCATTACTCTTTCGAATTCAGCCATGTTTATTGGCTTGGCAATAAAGCCATCAAAGCCCTCTTTCATGAACATTTCCCTTGCACCTGACAGGGCATTGGCAGTAAGCGCCACAATAACAACCTCCCTGTTAGATTCACGGGCAGATTTCCTTATGAGCCTCATGGCTTCAACGCCATCCATCTCGGGCATCATATGATCCATAAACACAATAGTAAAGCCGGATGAATTATATTTTTCTATAGCCTCTTTTCCGCTAAGGGCTGTCTCAATGAGCATTTCATAATCCGCAAACAGACTTGTGGCAACCACAAGATTCATAGGCTCATCGTCGACTATAAGTGCTCTTACCCCCTTAAGCACCGGCTTAACCGTGGATTCCGCAAATTCGATATTCTGGACATTATGTCCTTCGTTAAGTATCTTGATGACAGGATATGCATACAGAGGCTTGGGCATGACAATAACCCTGCTTCCCGGGCTTGTTTTGAAATCGCTGCCTGCAGATACAGCCACTACGATATCACCCTTACTGATTTCATCAAAAAACTCAGGTTTCTCCTCGTATTCCTCCTGTCCCATGAAAATGTAGGAGACATTCAGTTTCTCCTGAAGCCTTGTTATGTCTTTTACCGTCTCTGCTGAATACAGTGGAACATGAATTCCTGTAGCAAGGTTGGCCGCCATATTTCGATAGAAATCCCTTACCTTTGGCACTTTATACTTACTGGACTTAACATGGAAAAGAATATCTCCACTAAAGCTACCGGAAACAGCAAGGCAAGGCATTTCATCAACAACCTTCTGGGGAAGGGTAACCCTTACTGTTGTGCCGACATTTTTTTCGCTCTCGATCTTGACGAATCCGCCCATCTCATGGGTAAATCCATATACGATGTAGAGCCCAAGTCCTATACCTCCAGTACTCCTGTTTCTCTTTTTATTGACCTGATACATACCCTCAGAAACATAAGCAATATCTTTCTGATTCATACCAATACCTGTATCAGTCATTTCAATGCACAGATTCACGCCATATTCCGTGTTTTCGGTGTACATCTTCACATAAATACCACCCTGTTTTGTAAACTTTACAGCGTTTTCAAGAAGATGCCTGAAGATTTTGTGTAGCTTCTTTATATCCCCTCTCATTTTTGTTGGCGTCAGGGGAGCAAGGTCGACAACAAGCTCAAGATTGTCGCTGTTATCAATTAGCCTGAAACTGGTAACCACATCATTTATGAGGGATGTACTCATGTAGTCGTCTTCTTCCAGCATGAGCTTATTTCTTTTACATTCGGTGTAATCCTGGATGTCTTCAATCTGATAAGCAAGCCTTATGCCTGCATCCTTGATGGAAAATGGCTCGGGACCCACTTTTTTCTTTATCAGTATTTCTGACATACCATTTACAACATTAACAGGAGTTCTAAGCTCATGAGAGATGTTTGAGAGAAAGTCCTCCATATCCGCATCGTAGCGCTCTATCATTTCATCCTTTGTGGCAACATCCTGAGCATCTTCCCTGCGTTCGATCACCATCCTTACGCAGCAGAAGAAAACCAGTAACACGGTAAGTATATGAAGTATGATCCTTGAAACACCAAGGGTATCCATTGAGTTTGTATCATCTTGTGATAAGAGAATAAACTGAATTAGCATAATGCTCAGATACTCCGCAAAAAGCAGATTCATCATATATGCATCATCAAAAAAAGAATATGCGACCATTACCATTGAGATAACAATGGCAACATCAAAGAAGCTAGTCTCATGAACACCATGAAAAAAAACCACAATCATAGCATAGGCAAGATAATACACCTTTCTATAACCATAATCCGGCTTTTCAAACATGTTCATAACCCATAAAGAACATGTCCCCAAGATAATAATAGGAGGGACCCAGAATTCCCATCCCATAAGAATACTCTCGATTGTTATACCGATACATGCAATTGAAACCAGAACGATGATGAAATTTTCAGTTCTTCTCTGTCTCATTCGCATCTCCTTTCCGGCTGTCTATGTATCTGATATGACGTTCGATCTGAACGTTTTGTAATTCTTCTTTGTCCCACTCGTTCATAACTCTCTCAACAGCTATTTCTGCCTCAACTTTTGTTCTCTCCGTAAGCATGATAAAGAAGCTGTCCGAGCCATACTGCATGATAATGTCGCTTCGACGAAGTGTAGTTCCAAGTATGCTCTCCAGCTTTTGCATGTAATCAATAAGCTGCATATTGTCTATTTCTCCATCGAAAGTAACGGAAAGAAGTACAAGCGCCGCCGTTCCTCCATACCTCTGGTAGAAACGCATAACAAATCTGTAAACTATGGCAAAAGAGTCTCTTCCAAGGAATAGTGCCTTGCCCTGTTCATTTCTTTCCTCAATGATCTTAAGAATACGATCAATCTTCTGATCACCGCTTGGAGTAAACCCATCCAATGTATCTGCTTCTTTTCTGCGTATATAATAGCCGTGCTTTCCGTTTTGTTTGGCTGTAAGAAGTGCTCCATCAGCCATGGAAAAGAGGCTGTCGTAATCTCTTCCCATTTCAGGAATAAAAACACAGCCAATGGATATTCCCAGAGGAATACCATTATCCTCACCCATCAGCAGGGCTGCCTCAATCAAAAGTTCATTGTTTAGCCTGTGGGTCAGTGAAGCAAGCGCGCTCTCGTCATCAAGGTTTTCATAAAAGGCCAGGAATTCGTCACCGCCAATTCTGCTTATAGTATCTGTTTCTCTGGTATTCTTCCTTACAACCTCTGCAAATGCCTTAAGTACCTTATCACCCATGTCATGGCCAAACAGGTCATTGACAAGTTTGAAGTTATCAAGGTCCATGATCATAAGAGCTCCGTTAATTCTGGAACAGAGCTTTTTGATCCTGTCTGTGCCTCTTGCCTTGGTTAGGAACCCTGTAAGCTTATCAAACATGGCCTCTTCAGTAAGGCTCTCAATTGTTTTGGCATTCTTTAAGGTGTTTTCTATTCTCTTTATCAGGATTTCTTTATTGAGGGGCTTTCTAATAAAGTCAGATGCTCCAAGCTCAAGCCCTTTCTGCTCTGTTTCGCTGTCGTTTTCTCCGGTGAGGAAGATTACAGGGATATTGCTTCTTCCCATTTTTTCCTCATATTCACGCAGCGCCTTAAGCGTCTCAAAACCATCCATTTCGGGCATCATGACGTCAAGAAGCACCAGATCCGGTGCATTTTTTTCTATGAATTTAAGTAGATCTCTGCCACTTCTAAGGCAGCTGATGCGCATCTTCTCTTCCCCGAGAATAAGCCTTGCACTCGTTAAACTCTGCGCATCATCATCAACTATAGTAATCCAATATTCCATCAATTATCTCCCGTAAACCTCGGCAAATGAATACTTCCTCCAGTATAATTATTATACCATTATTAAGTTTTCTTCTTTCCGGTTTATTGAATTTTTATAAGTTCTCGATGTACAATGGTCCCAGGGGACGGGGTTCGTGGTTCATTTTTTCGAAATGAGGTGTTTTGTCTGCCACAGGGACGGTTCTTTTGGCAGTCTGCCACGGGGACGGTTCTTTTGGCACATTGAATTGCAAAAAAACACCAGCCACAAATGATATGTACCCCTTTTTCTGGACAACCAGAGAAAGGGGTTATTTTTATGCGTTATTC